>JAALOO010000007.1_pt1 | contig 203779 bp, 187 predicted proteins | sample 7257641 | NCBI WGS metagenome assembly JAALOO01 (sample SAMN14085613, study PRJNA598686) | mite metagenome | biome: ENVO:01001000; feature: ENVO:01001002; material: ENVO:01001226; isolation source: single female mite from University of Michigan culture on fish food culture... ...
GAAGGCTCGTCTTATGTGACTCAACGCATGTTGAATGACAAGCAGGTGGTGGAGCTGCGTGGGCGGCCTTTGCCAGGCGGCGGTTACGTCACCAGCTATAGCGACATCACGCATTACAAGCGCGTGGAGCGCGAGTTGCGGGAGATGAACGACAGCCTGGAGCAGCGCGTTGCAGTGCGTACGCAAGAGGCGGAAAAAGCCCAGGAGTCTCGTACCCGCTTCCTGACGGCGGTCAGCCACGACGTACTGCAACCGATTAACGCAGCGCGTCTGTTTGCCTCGGCCTTGCGGGATACCCATGATCTTGCGGAGATGCCCAATCTGGCCGAGCGGGTCGACACTTCTTTGCGTACCGCAGAGGAGTTGCTGGAAGGTCTGCTGGATATTTCCCGTCTGGATGCCGGAGCCTTGAAGCCGGATCTGGGTGTGATCAATGTGCAGCATCTGCTGCAGCATTTGGCGGACCAATACGCTCCTATGGCTGCACGCCGTGGTATCCAGTTGCGGGTTCATGCTCGACCTTTGCAGGTGTATAGCGACCATCGTCTGCTGCGTCGTGTGCTGCAGAACTTCCTGGCTAATGCCTTGCGGTATACGCAGGAGGGGCGGGTGGTGTTTGGCGTTCGAGTTCGGGGCAAGGAACTGGAGTTTCAGGTCTGGGATTCAGGACAGGGCATCCCGCCGCATCATATTCAGCAGATTTATGCGGAGTTCCATCGCTATGAGCAAGCCTTCGATTGGGATGGCCGCGGCCTGGGATTGGGCCTGTCCATTTGCCAACGTATTGCGGTCTTGCTGGGGCATACGCTGGATGTGCGGTCCGAAGTGGGGCGCGGCAGCATGTTCTCCATTCGCGTCCCTTTGAGCCACGCTAGCGAGGCCAGTAGTCACCCCAGCAAGGAGTCCAGCAAGCCTGCCGATGGCTTGCCTTTGACGGGCTTGCGCGTGCTGTGTCTGGATAATGATCTGGATATTATTGCGGGTATGGAAGTCTTGCTGGGCCGTTGGGGAGCGGAAATCATCACCGCCAATACGGTAGACAGTGCGTTGGAGAAAATAGCCCTGAACCCCGATGTCTTGCTGGTGGATTATCACTTGCATGATCGGCTGGATGGCTTGCAGGCGTTGCAATTATTGCGCCTGCATTTGCCTCATGCGCAGGGGGCTTTGTTGACGGCGGATGGTAGTGACGAGCTGAAAGCAGCGGCTAGACAATATGGCTATCTGGTGCTGACCAAGCCGGTAAAGCCCGCTTCGCTACGAGCTTTTTTGACCGCGCAAATTAAAACGTATTAGCGTCCTGGGATTCATCCTGGTTCAGGCCAAGATGACTGGCCATCAGGACGGCCTGGGTGCGGTTGGAGGCACCCAGCTTGCGCAAAATGGCTGTCATGTGCGCCTTGATAGTGGCCTCCGAGACATTCAGCTCGTAGGCGATCTGCTTGTTCAGTTGGCCGGTGCTGAGCATTTGCAGCACGCGAAATTGTTGTGGTGTCAGTTCGCGCAGTTTGGCTGCCACTTCGCGTTCGTCCAGGCTGATGCCGGGGGCGGACGAGCCGATTTCCGGCAGCCAGGTGCCACCATCCAGCACCACTTGCAAGGCCACACCCAGCGTTTGTGCATCGATGGATTTGGGGATGAAGCCCATGGCGCCGTGATCCATGGCGCGGCGCATGAAGCGGGCCTCTTCATGGGCGGTGACCAGAATGATGGGCAGGGAGGGATAGGTTGCGCGCAAATGAACCAGCGCACTGAACCCGATTGCCCCTGGAATGTCCAGATCCAGCAGGAGCAGATCGGCGTCAGGATGGTCGTCGACCAGTGGATATAAATTGGAGATGCGATCCGCTTCGTAGATGGCCGTGCCGGGAAACAGGCTGGCTACGACGCCTCGTAATGCTTCACGAAACAGCGGGTGATCGTCAGCAATGAGCAGTTCATTCATGTGAGGATTATGCCATGTTCAAGTTTCTGTAATGGTGCCTGCCAGGATGAGCTGCACATCAGTAAAAACAGGGCACCGAAATGCCCTGTTTTCTGTTCCAGCGTGCTGATTGAATCAGCGTAAAAGCCTTAGTGAGCGCTGGCGCTGGCAGCACCAATGCCGGTTTGACTGCGTACGGTCAGAGCTTCGAAGGCTTCGCGTTCCTTGGCAGCGCGTGCGCTGTTATCCAGGGTCGAGAACAGCCAGATCGAGAAGAAAGCCAGCGGGATGGACAGGATGCCGGGGTTAGGGAAAGGCGTGATGGGCTCGGCAAAACCGAATACATCGACCCACACTGTGCTGCTCAAGACCACCCACACTGTGGCGGTGACCAGGCCCAGGAAGCCGCCAATGGTGGCGCCCCGTGTGGTGCAACCACGCCAGGCAATCGACAGTACCAGAACCGGGAAGTTGGCACTGGCGGCAATGGCAAAGGCCAGGCCCACCATGAAGGCAACGTTCTGGTTTTCAAAGATAATGCCCAGCAAAATTGCCAGCACACCCAGCACCACCGTGGAGATACGCGAAATGCGCATCTGGTCTTTTTCGGTCGCGCGTCCCTTGGCAATGACGTTGGCGTACAAGTCATGCGAAATAGCCGCAGCACCAGCCAAGGCCAATCCTGCAACCACGGCCACGATTGTTGCAAAGGTCACGGCGGCCAGGAAGCCCAGCAGGAGGTTGCCACCTACCGCATTGGCCAGGTGCACCGCCACCATATTGGTGCCACCAATCAGGTTGGTCAGCATGTTGAAGGAACCATCCGGGCCGGTCTGGAAGTACTCGGGATGCTTGACCAGCAAGGCGATGGCACCGAAACCGATGATGAAGGTCAGCAGGTAGAAGTAGCCAATAAAGCTGCTGGCGTAGATCACGGATTTGCGGGCTTCCTTGGCATCGGCCACGGTAAAGAAACGCATCAGGATATGCGGCAGACCTGCGGTACCGAAGGCCAGGGCAATACCCAGGGACAGCACGTTCAGCGGGTTGCTGCTGACAGCTGCGCCGGGTTCAAGAATGGCGTGTCCGGTAGGGTGTGTTTCCACGGCAGCGGCCAGCATGGCATCGACATCCCAGTAGAACGCAGCCAGAACCAGAATCGTCATCAGTGTGGCACCGAACAGCATCAGTACGGCCTTGATGATTTGCACCCAGGTGGTGGCTGTCATGCCGCCAAAGGTGACGTAAATCATCATCAGTGAACCTACGATGACGACGGCCACGTTGTAGTCCAGACCAAACAGCAGCACGATCAGCTTGCCCGCGCCCACCATTTGCGCGATCAGGTACAGGGCGATGATCAGCAGGGACGCACTGGCCGCCAGAATCCGCATGGGGTTCTGGGACAGGCGAAACGAGGTGACGTCGGCAAAGTTGTAGCGGCCCAGATTGCGCAGGCGTTCTGCAATCAGGAACATCACGACCGGCCAGCCGAACATGAAGCCAATGGCGTAAATCATGCCGTCAAAACCGCTGACGTACACCATGCCCGCAATCCCCAGGAAGGAGGCGGCGGACAGATAGTCCCCGGCAATCGCCAGGCCGTTTTGAAAGCCGGTCAAACCGCCACCGGCGGTGTAAAAGTCGGACGTGGTGCGTGTGCGGCGTGCTGCCCACCAGGTAATGCCCATGGTCCCGGCAATAAAGATCAGGAACATGACAATGGCGGAGGTATTGGCCTGGCCGGGGGAGGCCGCCATGGCATTGCCGCTGGCCAGACTGAACAGGCCCAGGCTCAGAAGTAGTTTCTTCATGTCACATCCTTCATGATTTGAGCCAGCAAGGGGTCATACACCTTGTTGGAAATGTAGACGAAGGCGGACACCAGCACGACGGCGCTAAGCAGCACAATGGCGGCGCTAAGCACACCAATCGTCATGGTCATGGAACCGACAGAGCGGCTGAACAGTTCGGGATCAAAGGCCAGGGTCAGGATAAAACCGGCGTACACAATCACGGTCAAGCCGAAAAAAATCAGGCTCATGCGGTTGCGTCTTCTAAGCAACTCTTGATAGGCGGGGTGCTGGGTGACTGCCGTCACGACAGTATTGGCTGAGCTCATTTTGATGTCTCCTTATTGGGATTGATGATTCTTGGCATCGAGGCTCTCTAAACACGGCGTGTACAGAGAGTTGGCGCTTGAGGGCGCTCTGTGTACAGCATGTATAGAACGAATCAACTTTTCCCAACAGGCGACTTTGGTCGTAGATGAGAGGGGAGAGGGCTCTGAGTTTGGAGTCTGGGTTTAGCTGGGCGGGGCAAATGATGCGGGAGATGCACAGGCACAAGAGCTTGTCTGTCTTGCCATGAGTCGGTCGCGGAAGCTCAAAAAAGATGTTCTTTGTTTGATTAAAACAGCGCGTCAGCCGTGGCCAGTTCTTGTTCCGATTCATCACGGCGATCAGCGCCACGCACTTTCAGTATTTCGGACAGCAGCAGATGAGACAGGCTGGCAACGGCCACTGAGTTATCAGGCAGCTGTTCAGATCCGGGCTGGCAGGGCAGGGACCAGCGGGTTTTGGGGCGCTCTTTGTAATCCTGGTCGGTGATCAGCACGATGTCCGCACAGCGTGTTTCCAGGCGCTGGATCAGTTCTGGCATGTTGTTGAGGCGTGGATGCAAATCAAAAACAATCACGACATCCTGCTGCCGGATGTCGGCCAGGTATTCGGAGACGGTCTGACCCGCTCCGGGGATAAGCCGTACGCCCGGCATGAGTTTGGACAAATGCCAGTGAAAATGCCCGGCCAGAAAGTAGTTTGCCTGCAGACCCACCAGCCACACCTGCCGCGCACGACTGATGGCTTGGCTGGCCTCCAGCAGAACTGAGTGGGAGAGATGCCGGTAGGTGTTGCCCAGCTTGCTATAGCTGTCCTGCAAGTGGGCATGCAAGGTGGCCTCACCCGCAGACAGCGGTTGGCTAAGCGAAGTGAAGGCGTCATCCGTTCTTTCTGTGCGAATCTGCTTGCGAGCCGCTTCGTAGTTCGCGTATTCCAGACGCCGGATCAGGCGTGTGACGGTGGCATTGGAGACTTGGGCCAGGCTGGCCAGCTCCGAGGCGTTGTAGCTGGACAGATCCCCCGAGAAGTCCAGCGTGAATTGGGCCAGACGTCGTTCGGAAGCGGGAAGGTCACTCAGGATGGCGCGTACACGGTCAAGAAAAGAGATGTTGCTGGTGTCTGGCATGGTGCTGGGCGTCGCCCTGTTTTTTTGATTCAAGAAAAGCGGGTGTTGGTGGGGAACCCGTTGTGTGGTTCGTGTGTGCGGGTTAAAGGTTTCAGGGCCACATCATACCTGAGAGTCTATGGCGTTTAATTCTGCCAAAATCCGTTTAATTTCAAGCCTGTTTGAATATTTGTCCTTGATTGCCAAGCAGAATTTTTTCTGCGAATGAATCAGCTGATGGCTTTGAAATAATCCTGCGCGGCAATCAGGGCGTCGGTAAACGTGCCATGTACGAACTCCGTGCTGATTGCCACCATCAGGTTCGAGGGCAGGCCAAAATCTTCAATCAAGGCGCCATTGCGGTCGCGCCAGATTTGGCTGGCCGGATCCAGTACGACCGGGCTGTAATGCTCTCTGACGGTATCCAGAACCGTATCGGCCGTGGAACGGTAGGTAAAAACAGGCAAGCCCTGAGCCACGGCATAGCCAATTTCAAAAGCGGTGCCGGTATCAATTTCCGCCCCTCTGAAGGGAGTGATATTCGCCAGTACCGCATCGGCCTGATCCAGCAGGCGGATATTGTGGTGGTAGATGGACGAGGCTTCGATTTCTTCCTGATCAACGGGATGCAAGGGCTTGAAGCCAAAGTCTCGCACCAATTGCTTGTGCAGCTTGGCACGCTCGGTGGCATCGCTAAAAAAAACGTCAGGACCCGCTAAATAGATACGCTTCATCTTGGCTCCTTGTTGATACGGGGTGAAGGGGAAATCGTGGCGGTCCAGGCTGGGCTGACAGCGCTGACAAACCGGAGTTGCTAAGGGACTGGCCACGGTGCAAGCCTGGCAGGCCAAACAGGGCGGTCATCTGAATGATGATATACGATCCCATCCGCCGGAACATGGTGCTGGGTGCATGTATCTAGCAGGGTTTTGCGCTGTGTCGTTGTGCCTGTTGCTCCGGCGTCACGAATGGTGATGGACTGGTTTGGAGCAGCCTGGTCCGGGGCGAAGCGCACAAGAAAAAGGGACCGTTTCGGGTCCCTTGTTTCCTTCAATCAAGTTGTGCGTTCTACCTAGTTGGAGTTGCTGCGTCGGTACAGGCTCAAGGCAATACTCAGTCCCGCCAGCATGCCCGCACAACCTCGGTTCAACCAGCGCATGGCCTGGCCGGAAAGCAGGCGCATGGCGTGATGGCCACCTACGGCGTAAACGGTCATCAGGGCAATATCAATCAGGGCAGTGACCAGGGCCAGCGTGATGTACTGGACTGCAATTGCCTCTTCCGGCCGGATGAACTGCGGCAAAAAGGCAGAGAAAAACAACAGCGCTTTTGGATTGGACAAGGCGACCAGCAAGGATCGCAGGAAAGCGGCTCGACCCGTCCGCGCTTTCTCTGTGGGGGTGTCGGTCTGGACAGGGTGGACCGGGGCGTTCCAGAGCCCATAGGCCAAATACAACAGATAGACCGCGCCTATCCATTTCACCACGGTAAAAAGTTGCTCGGAGGCAAGCAGCAAGGCGCCCAGCCCACAGCCTACGGCCGCGATCAGAATCAGGTCCGAGAGTGCCGCTCCCGCAATACCACATACCGCAATCCGTTTGCCTCCATGCGCACCATTATTCAAGGCCAGCAGCATGGTCGGCCCCGGAATGACGGTGACGGCAGCGACGGCAACGATATACAGAGAAAGGCTGGCTAAATCCACAAAGATTCCTTGATAAGAGCCTGACTGCGGAGGCGTCTGATAAAAATCGGACACCAAAGCATGGCGGTTGGTGTCCCGCCTGATGCGATCGAGTTGGGATTACCTACAAAAAAGGCCAGCCTGAATGGCTGGCCCCTTGTGCGTCAAGGTATCAAATCAGGTACGACCTGGTTCGAGTGTTGCCGCAGCGGTAAACAGCACGTCGGTCGAGGAGTTCAAGGCCGTTTCTACCGAGTCTTGCACCACCCCAATCACGAAGCCTACACCAACGACTTGCATGGCGACATCGTTGGAAATTCCGAACATATTGCATGCTAGTGGAATCAGCAGCAAAGAGCCACCGGCCACGCCAGACGCACCGCAAGCCGCAATGGTAGCTACCAGGCTCAGCAGCAGGGCAGTAGGCACGTCAGCCGGGATTTCCAGAGTATGCACCGCAGCCAGCGTCAGCACGGTAATCGTGACAGCAGCACCGGCCATATTGATGGTCGCGCCCAGCGGAATCGATACCGAGTAGGTGTCTTTATGCAGGCCCAGACGCTCGCACAAAGCCATGTTCACCGGAATGTTGGCCGCAGAGCTGCGGGTGAAGAAGGCTGTGATGCCGCTTTCACGCAGGCAGGTGAACACCAGTGGATATGGATTGCGACGCAGTTTGGCAAACACGATCAAGGGGTTGACGACTAGGGCCACCACCAGCATGCAGCCCACCAGAACGATCAGCAGCAGACCGTACTGGCGCAGTGCGTCAAAGCCCGACTCGGCAATGGTCACCGCCACCAGACCAAAAATCCCCAAGGGCGCAAAGCGAATCACCAGACGCACTAGGGAGGAAACGGCATTGGCCATATCGGTCAGCAGATCACGCGAACCTTGCGAGCCGTGCTTCAGTGCCAGACCCAAAGCAATGGCCCAGGCCAAAATGCCCATGTAATTGGCGTTGAGCAAGGCATCCACCGGGTTCACCACAATGCTGGTCAGCAGGTCCAGCAACACCTCGACGATATTGCCGGGCGGGTTCAGTGTGGAGTTGGCCAGATCCAGTTTGAGTTTCACGGGGAAGGCAAAGCTGGCGATCACAGCAATCAGCGCGGCCAGGAAGGTGCCCAGAACATACAAGAGCAAAATCGGGCCCATGCGGCTGGAGGACTGGACTTTTTGATTGGCGATGGAGGACATCACCAGCACAAACACCAGAATCGGCGCTACCGACTTCAAGGCAGAGACAAACAATTGGCCAAGCAGGGCGATCGAGTGCGCGGCATCAGGAGCAAAGCGCCCCAACAAAATACCGGCGATCAAACCGATCACAATTTGAGTAACAAGACTGCCATGCAGGATAAAGCCTAATGGGCCTCTGGCTTGGTTGGCGGGATGGGCCATGGAAAGCGACTCCAGACAAAAGGGTAGGTGTGAAGTACGTGAAAAAACGCTCTGGCGAGGACTCAGCCAGAGCGCGGAAGAGGCTTATTCTAGCACCAGGAGCTATACATTTTGTAGCCGATGTGCTATGGTTACTAATCCACATGGGGTCGACATGGCTTCGACGTGGGTCAAGAAGCAGCACAGGGCGTGTCGAGCACCAGTACGCTCGTAAATCCACTGGAAAACTATAAACGCCAACGACGAGCGTTTCGCTCTAGCCGCTTAAGGCTGGGCCACTGCACTAATTTGTCTTTGGGTTAGGTAGGGCAACCTACAGCAGTGTTATTTACAAAGAATCGAATCGGCCTGCGCCACGAAGTCCGGTTCTAAAACTTAGTGGATCGCCAAGGAAAGGCCTGTCAATTGGCATAGTCCAAGGTTAAAACTTAAAATTAATTGACTACACATGTAGAACTGTCTGTGGACGGCTTGCGGACGGGGGTTCAATTCCCCCCGACTCCACCAAGATATCCCAAGAAACCCAACCGCTTAACGGCTGTTGGGTTTTTTGTTTTTTGCTTGCCCAACAACACTTCAGCGTCATAATGATCCCTTCGTTTTATGGACAAAAGGAGATCGACATGTCTCGTTGGGTGTTCTATTCCGCGCCAGGGACCTGCGCGCTTGCCACTCATATCGCACTGCATGAAGCAGGGGCTGACTTTGATGTGGTCAAGCTGGATTTTGGTGCGAATCAACAGCAAAGCCCGGAGTTTCTGCGCGTCAATCCCAAGGGGCGTGTTCCGGCACTGGTGACAGAGCAGGGCGCGTTGACGGAAACCCCGGCTTTGCTGGCTTTTGTGGCACAGAGCTTTCCGGCTGCCAAGCTGGCTCCTTTGAATGATCCATTTGCGTTCGCCCGTATGCAGGAGCTGCACAGCTATTTGGCATCCACCGTGCATGTGGCCCACGCGCACAAGCGTCGTGGTTCCCGTTGGGCGGATGATCCTGCTGCGGAAGAAGCCATGCGTGCCAAGGTGCCGCAAAACATGACAGCTTGTGCGGCTTATCTGGAATCCCTGATTGCAGGTCCCTGGGTGCTGGGCGAGCAGTTCAGTGTGGCCGATGCGTATCTGTACACCGTAGGTGGCTGGCTGGAAGGTGACTCGGTTGATATGAGCCAATTCCCCAAACTCAGTGCCTATCTGGAGCGAGTAGGGGCGCGCGAGGCCGTGCGCAAGGCGGTAGCCGAGGCCGCTGCCTGAACGACATTCTTTATATGCGTTGCGCTGTGTTCGGCACGGCGTAACGCCTTTCTTTCTGTTCCCGAATCAAAATCGTAACAAACATAGTTTCATGAGTTGACCTGTGTTTCTCTGATACGTAACATGAAAAGCTACGTTAAAGAGAAGGTGAGTTTATGGACTTCGACATCATCATCGTCGGTGGCAGTTTTGCAGGTCAGGCTGCGGCGATTCAATTGGGTCGGGCGCGGCGGCGCGTACTTTTATTGGACGCGGGGCAACCGCGGAATCGCTTTGCCCGGGCCTCTCATGGTTTTCTGGGGCAGGATGGGCACGCTCCGGCCGCCATCATGGCGACGGCAAAACTTCAGCTTGCGAAGTACGGGACGGTCGAGCAGCGAGCGGGGCGAGCCGTGGAGGTTCATGCCATTGAGGGTGGGTTTCAGCTATTGACCGAGGACGCTCAGACCATCCGTGCGCGTCGCCTGATTCTGGCCACTGGCGTCAAGGACAGCTTGCCTGATATTTCCGGTATGCAAGAGCGTTGGGGCAGCAGCGTGCTGCATTGTCCTTATTGCCATGGCTTTGAACTGAACCAGAAGCCTTTGGGTGTATTGGCCAGCAGCGAGCTGGCTATGCATCAAGCCATGCTGGTGCCAGATTGGGGGCCGACCATCTTGTTTACTCAAGCTGCCTTTACGCCGAATGCAGAGCAGGAGGCCCAACTGATAGCGCGTGGTGTGCAGATTGAAAAGACACCGATTGCAGAGTTGTTGGGAAGCAAGTCCGGGCTGGAGGCAGTGCGTTTGCAGGATGGCAGAATTGTGGCTATTTCAGGTCTGTTTGTAGCGCCCAAAACAGAGCTGGCCAGCGACCTGGCCATACAGCTGGGTTGCAAGCTGACAGCGGGTCCTACGGGGGCTTTTATTGCTGTGGACCCCATGCAGCACACGTCTGTACCGGGTGTGTTTGCGGCGGGTGATGCTGCCAGTCCCATGGCTAATGCCACCATTGCTGCCGCTGCGGGGGTAATGGCGGCGGGTGGGGCACATCATTCCTTGATTTATGGCTTGGCGAAGCAGGGTGGAGCCAGCTCGGATAAGGCCGCCTGAGGCGGGGCCAAGCGTAAAACCCAATGCAGACCGGGCAATATCAGGCACAGGGTGCACCTCTGCCATTGCTTAACACCTGCTCAGGATTTCAATGAAAACACCCACTTTCGTACAGCCCTTTAGCGATCCTGCCTTGGTTGCCCGGTATGCCGATACAACGCCACAGCGCATCCCAGGCTTCCATGACCTTCATCGCATGGCCTTGATCCTGCTTTCCGAACGGGCAAAGAGCAATGCCAGGATTCTGGCCCTGGCAGCCGGAGGCGGGCTGGAGTTGAAGTCCTTTGCGCAAGCCCGCCCGGATTGGTCTTTTGTGGGAGTCGATCCCTCGCAAGCCATGCTGGATCTGGCGGCACAGGTGTTAGGGCCTTTGGGTTCGCAAGTGGATTTGATATCAGGCTATGTGGATGATGCACCCCTGGAGCTGTTTGACGGTGCTACTTGTCTACTAACTCTGCATTTCTTGTCAAAAGCAGAGCGTTTGTCGCTGTTGAAGTCCTTGCGCGTACGCTTGAAACCGGGGGCGGCGCTTGTGGTGGCTCATCATTGTCGGCCAAAGGAGGGGGCAGCTGAGGACTGGCTAGCCCGATCCATCGCCTTTGCTACAGGGACGGAAGCTACGGCAGAAGCGATAAGCTCTGCATCAAATATGGCTCAGCATTTGACGCTGTTAAGCCCGCAGGAGGAAGAGGGTTTGTTGCGGGAGGCCGGGTTCATGGCTTCTGCCTTGTTCTATGCAGGACTCTCGTTCCGGGGCTGGGTAGCCTACGCAGAGGATCAGGCCTAGCGCCTCATTCCCTGTTCCTGTATTGCCTCAGCCCTGAACCAAGCAGAGCCTGCGGATTACTGCTCCGCCATCTTCCTGTCCAGCGCTGCCATTTCTGCCTTGTAGAGCTGCTCAAACTCAGCCAATAGCTCTGCCAAGGGAATGGCCTCCAGCCTTTGCATGACCAGGGCCTCTGCTTCCTTGAGCACATCGCCCAAGGCGGCGTTAACCACTTTGGCGACACCGCAGCTTGGGTTCTCGTTCTCGTGGCCAATAAAGAAGATACGCGGTCCCCCAACCGCTTTGTGTATGTCCAGCAGCGTGACCTCTTTCAGGTCACAGCTTAGTGTCCAGCCGCCCCCGTGGCCTTTTTCGGAGCGCACGTAGCCCGCCTTGCGCAAGCCCGCCATGGTGCGTCGGACGACCACGGGATTGGTGCTGAGCATGGTGGCGATTTGCTCGGAGGTAAATGGCTGATCGTGCCTGGCCATGTGCAGCAAAACGTGCAGCATGCGGGATAGCCGACTATCACTTCTCATATTCTTGACCTTGTGATGCACCGAGGAAGGGGGACGGTGTCCCGGTGCACGAGCTCACATTATAAGTAGCAAGAAGGGGATAGTCAGATCGGGGTGGTTTGTACCGTGCAGCGGGCCGTCACCTTGTTTATTTCTGGGTTTCTTGTGCTCGTTTGTCTGCTGCCACCGCCTGCATTGCACTGCCAATGAAATGGTCCTCTTGGCTGATTAAGGCAGCTGATGCCGCCTCCACATCCCGAGCCTCTTTATTCTGACTGAGCTTGGTCTTGCCGATCAGGCGAGTGATTTCAATTTCAATCCCGACAATGGCTTTCAGCATGGCGTCGATATAGTCCTTGGGGCCATCCGTCATCTTCCAGGGCACGGGCTGGCTGGCTTCGTGGATGCGGGTCAAACGCGCCACGGCACCGCGAACATAACGTTCCTCATCGCGTATTGTGACTCGCCCATAAGCATGGGCCACGATGTAGTTCCAGGAGGGAACTTGCTTGTGTGTTTCCAGCTTGCTGGGAAACCATTGTGGGGAGATATAGGCGTCCCCTGCACGAAATATCACCATCACTTCATCGCCGTTGTCCAGGTCTTGCCATACGGGATTGTTTCTGGCGACGTGGCAGTGCAACACCCCTCGCGCGCCTTCCTGGGGATGCAGCATGAAGGGCAGGTGGTTCGCGCTTAAACCACTTTTGCCATTGGTGACCAGAATGCCCAGCGGATGCTGGGCGATCAGCGCGTGCAGTAGTTCAGGCCGGGATTCATTGAAGTGTGCAGGGATATACATCGTTGTTTTTTCGGGCTTGGGATTCAGGATCAATGTGTCTATTATTGATCTGTTCTGGATCATTGCTCTGTACCAGTTTGGCGCTATTTTTATGGACCACAAGCCATGTCACGCACTGCTCATAATCCAAAGATTCCTTCCCTAGGCGAGTTGGACCGAAGCGCCGGAACCTTGGGGCGTCAGTTGGCGCAGAAGTTGCGCGATGCAGTAAAAAGCGGTGCGCTCAAACCGGGAGAATCCTTACCGTCCACGCGAGCCTTGGCGGCATCCTTGGGCGTTGCTCGTGGCACGGTTGTAGAGGCTTTCGAGCAATTGATTGCCGAAGGCTTTCTGGAGTCCTCGCCGGGCGTGGGCACTTATATTGCTCACTCGCTGGCCAGCCCCAAAACAAGGGTGAAGAAGCGCAGGGCGGCAGCGTTGCCCGCCCAGCCTGCACCACCCGCTGCCCAGCCATTCAATACAGTTGCGGCTCAGTTCCAACCTTTGCCGTCTGCTCCGTTTGCAGTGTCGATTCCATTGGGTGCCGCTGCGCCGGGACCCATATGGCGGCGCTTGGGGAATCGCCTGCGGGCGCATGGTCAGGGCGCGCCGGGCGGCTATGGTGATCCTCAAGGTGCTTTGCCCTTACGGAAAGCCATTGCGGAGTACGTGCGTCGGTCACGCTCAGTGCGTTGTGAGGCAGAGCAGGTGATTGTGACCACGGGCACTCAGCAAGGCTTGTTTCTGGCATGTCTGGTCTTGATGAGCAGGCAGGATTTCGCCTGGGTGGAGAACCCGGCCTATCCCGGCATTACCGCGATTTTGAGCACGGTCGGTGCGCCGGAGCGTATGGTTCGTGTGCCTGTGGATGAAGAGGGGCTGGATGTGGCTGCGGGCATACGCTTGCAAGCCGATGCGCGGGTCGCCTTTGTGACTCCTTCGCATCAATACCCTTTGGGTATGCCCATGAGCATGGCACGACGCAATGCCTTGCTGGCCTGGGCACGCGATAAATCCGCCTGGATTGTCGAGGATGATTACGACAGCGAGTTCCGTTATTCCGGCCATCCCTTTCCTTCCATGCAGGGCCTGGACCCGGAGCGGGTGATTTATCTGGGAACCTTCAGCAAGGTGCTGTTCCCGTCGCTGCGTCTGGGTTATGCGATTGTGCCGCCGCAACTGGTACAAGCTTTTTGCGGCGCGAGGGTCCTGCTGGATCGGCATCCGCCCAGTGCAGACCAGCATGTTCTAGCCTGCTTTATTTCAGAGGGGCATCTGGAACGTCATATTCGCCGTATGCGCGGGGTTTACACCCAATGTCGCAACCATCTTTTTGAGATTGTGCGCGAGGTTCTGCCTGGCGACTTGGCCAGCTTGCAGCCCGGAGATCAAGGCATGCACTCCGTCTTGTGGCTGGCCTCGCAGATTGACGATGTGGCAGTGGCACAGCGTGCCATGCAGGAGGGTGTGGCTGTGCGTCCGGTCTCCACCATGTATCACGCCGGTGAAGGGCCACCTGGACTGATTCTGGGTTTAAGCGCATTCAGTCCGGAGCAAATGAAGGAAGCAGCGCAGAAGCTGGCGGGCATCATCTCCGAGCTTGCTCGACCTCCCAAAGCCAAAAGAAAACCCTGAGCTCTGCTGTCTGTGCAAGCCTGTTGCAGAAGCTCAGGCGAGCATGAGTTTTTACCATTTACTTCGAGTGGCAAACTCGCCTGCTGTCTGCCAGTCCGGGGTCTCCACAGAGTCCATTAAGCTGAAACTGGCAGCAATGAGGTCTTGGCTGCACGTTGAAGTGCCGTACCCATATTGCGCAAGGTGTCGGAGCGGATAGCAGCATGTTGCCAATACAAGGGCACATCCAGCCAAAGGCCGGGGGCGATTAAAGCCAGCTCTTTGGCGGCCAGGGCATCGCTGACCATGGAGTCAGGTGCCAGACACCAGCCCAGGCCCAAAGCCGCTGCTTTCACAAAGCCGGTAGAGGTGGGCAGGTAGTGGATGGGAGGGGTGACAGATTCAGTGGTGATCTGTCGTATAAAGCGCCACTGCAATTCGTCCTTGCGGTTAAAGACAATCATGGGGGCTTGGACCAGGGAGTTTGCGTCTACTCCCAATCCGAAATGCCGGGCCACAAACTCTGGAGAAGCAATGGCCTGATAGCGCATGATACCCAGAGCCTGAACCTCGCAGCCTTGTAGAGGTGTTGGTTCGGCGGTGACAGCGCCCAGCACGGAGCCATTGCGTATCAGCTCCAGCGTGTGGTCCTGATCATCCACACGCACATCAAACATGTAGCCATGTTTCTGACTGAGCTGGGACAAGGCTTCCAGAAACCAGGTGTCCAGTGAGTCACTATTGACGGCAATCGCGATAGGCCGGCGTGGGCCATTTTTTTCTGGCAAGAAGTCCGCGACAGCCTCGGCTTCCAGAACCTGCATGGGGCGTACACGACGCAGCAGCAACTCTCCCGCTGGGGTCGGACGGCAAGGCGGTTGGCGCAGGACCAGCACCTGTCCCAGTCTGTCTTCCAGCGCCTTGATACGTTGTGAGATGGCCGAGGTGGTGATGTACAGCTTGCGTCCGGCCGCTTCAAAACTGCCTTCTTCCAGGACTGCCATAAAGGCTCTGAGTTGTGGGTGCAGCAGATCCATGATTGGCCTATCTGATTAGTTATTCTTAATTAAGTAAAGAATAATTAGCTTTTCTTAAATAATAAATGGCAGCACCATAACGCAGTTTTTCAATTCTGTGGATGGCTGGCATGTTCTTCTCTGTTGTAGCGACTGGCTTTCTGACAGGTGCGGGCCTGATCATGGCTATTGGCACCCAAAATGCCTTCGTGTTGCGGCAGGGTCTGGAGCGTAGTCATGTGGGTTTGGTGGTGGCGATCTGCGCGCTGGCCGATATTGTCCTGATCCTGGGGGGCGTGGCTGGCATTGGTACCTTGGTAAAGGAATGGCCTGGTTTGCTGCAAGTTTTGCGCTTTGGCGGCGCGGCTTTTCTGGCCTGGTATGGGCTGCTGGCGGCACAGCGAGCCTGGACTGGCAAGGGAAGCCTGATGGCCGGGAAAGGTAGCGAGCGTAATCGTCGCCGCATCTTGCTGACTTGTTTGGCGTTCACCCTTTTGAACCCCCACGTCTATCTGGATACGATGGTGCTGTTGGGCAGCCTGTCTACGCCTTATCCCGGCAACTTGCAGTGGGCATTCGCCTTGGGAGCCTGTGCAGCCAGTGGCAGCTGGTTTCTGGCCTTGGGCTATGGAGCGCGATTGCTGCAACCCGTGTTTCGCCAGCCGCTGGCCTGGCGTGTACTGGACGGTAGCATCGCTGTTTTCATGTTGGCCTTGTGTGCTTTATTGCTGCTGCGGCCTTTGCATTAAGCCTTGGACTCCGTAGCGGTTTTCTGTGGATGCGATTGCTACCTGGATAACCGCCCGCTGCACAGACTACAAAAGTCAGCTTTTTTGAATCAAAAGATAACTGTTTGAACTTCAGAGTGGCTTTATGAAATTAAATAGGCTTTAGGGAAGAGCTCGTACCTAATGAAGTCTTGGTTTTTGAACCTTCAATCAGGAGAAAACTATGAATGTCGTGAAGATGCTTGCCTCTGCTGCCTTGATCAGTAGCCTGGCTGCGCCGGCGTTGGCGCAAGATGTGAAGCGCCATCCTATTCCCAATTCGGATTTCCCGATTCTGACGGCAGTGGAAGTGCCTGCAGGTAAAACCACGGTCTACTTGAGCGGCACCGTCCCGGCTGTGCGCGACAAGTCGGCAGATGCAGCCAGCACGGCAGCCTATGGCAATATGCAGCAGCAAACCGAGTCCATCATGGAGCAGATCAAGGCTCAGCTGGAAGGCATGGGCATGTCGGTTGGGGACATTATCAAGATGCAGGCCTTCCTGGTTGCCCCCGATGGCGGCAAGCTGGATTTTGACGGCTTCATGGCTGGCTACTCCAAGTACTTTGGAACCAAGGAACAGCCCAATCTGCCAGTGCGATCCGCCATGGCGGTGCAGGCTCTGGTGAACCCAGGCTGGCTGGTCGAGTTGGAGGTGACGGCCGTGCGGCCTTGATCGCCACCAGACTCTCTTTGAAAAGGATGTGTTGTGATCTCTATTCGTCCGGTTCAGGCGCAGGAATGGCGAACCTATCAAGCATTGCGTCTCAGCGCCTTGCGTGATTCTCCCGATGCCTTTGGGAGTACCTATGCCGTGGAGTCCGCACATCCTGAGCATTTCTGGCAGGAGCGAATTCAAGCTGCTTGTGCGTCCGAGACGGACCATGTCTTGTTGGCTGAAAAAGAGGGGATGGCTTGTGGTCTGGTCTGGTGCAAGCTGTCTGCTTCGGAACCCGCTGTGGCCGATATTTACCAGATGTGGGTAGCCCCATCCGCACGAGGTTTGCGAGCAGGTTTTGGCCTGCTGGATGCGGCGGTGAAATGGGTAAAAAGCCGGCAAGCAGCGTGTGTTCGTCTAGGTGTGACCTTGACGAATGAGGCAGCCGTCCGGCTGTATGAACATTACGGCTTTGTGCCCAGCGGCGAGCCCGAGCCTTTGCGTGAGGGTTCCCCTTTGATGTCACAAACTCTGGTGCTGAAGTTAGCGGATTAAAGCCAGACAGATAAAGGCAGCCCCTTGTTGAAATTGACAACAAGGGGCTGTTTTTTTATGCCTTGCCGGATCGACTGAACAGGCAAGGCATAAGGTCTGGATTACTCCAGATTCAAGGCTTGGCGCAGCTTGTGGATTTCCGCTTGCCAGACCTCTTGCAAGCCAGGCTTTTGATGCTTGGGCTTGCGGGCCAGATCCGCTTCCAGTTTGCTTTCTAGCTCAATCAGTTGTTCCAGCAAACTGTCGTCGCTGGAGGGAGCTGATATAGCTGTCTTCGTGCCCAACATGCCTGAGCTGGAAACTGGGGAAGATTCCTCTGCTTGATCTGTCTGGACCAGAGAGGCATATAACTGCGTCAGGTCCTGCATTTCCGTCAAGGAACCCTCGTCCACCAGCCAGAAGCGATTGCAGCTTTTCTCCAGTAGCTCCCGGTCGTGGGTGACGAGGATAAAACCGCCTTTGAATCCGCACAGTTCCTCCGCCAGCTCTTCCTTGCCTTCCAGATCCAGGTGGTTGGTTGGCTCGTCCAGAAACAGCAGATGATAGTTGGCCAGCGATAGGGCAATAAACATCAGCCGAGCCCGCTCGCCACCACTCAAACTGTCCACTTTCTGTGCATGCCGCAGATACGGGAAACCGGCACTGATCAGCGCCATTTTCCTGACATCGTCCGGCAAGGGCGAAAAGTCCTGCAAGACATGCAGCAAGGTCTTGGAACCATCCAGTTGTTGCTGGTCCTGGTCGTAGTAACCAATGCGGCATTGCGGGTGGAACTTCAGCCCGTCCATGTCTGCCTCGGCCTGCCAGTATCGCCATAACTGACGCAGCAAAGAGGATTTACCGCAACCATTGCGACCGACCAATCCGATGCGATCCCCGCTGCGCACTTGCAAGCCATGGGCCTGAAAGAGGGCAGGCAGGTTCTCCGCCGGGCTGACGGCCATCTCCGCGATATCTAGCAGACGATCTGCCTTCATGTCCAGACCATGCAGTTGCAAAGTCCAGGGAGTGCCATCCGTCAGATCGGTCTGGTTTTCGCGTAGCTTGGACAGCCGTTTTTCCATGCTTTGGGCTTTGCGGGCAAAGGTCTCGTTGTCGTAGACCTGCCCCCAGATAGCCAGGCGTTTTGCACTTTGTTCGATGCGATCAATTTCCTTTTGTTCGCCTTGATGGCGACGCAAATCCGCCTCGTCCCGATTGCGCAATGCTTCACGCGCAGCCGAGCAGGGCAGAGAGAAAAAAGACAGCGTACGATCACGCAAAATAATGGTGCTGTTGCACACTCGATCCAGCAAGCGCTGGTCGTGAGAGACCAGCACAAATGTGCCGCGCCAGCTGCTTAGAAAGCTTTCCAGCCATAGCAGGGAAGGCAAATCCAGGTGGTTGCTGGGTTCGTCCAGCAAGAGCAGATCAGGCTGGGTAATCAAGGCCCTTGCCAGCAGCAGGCGAGTGTATTGCCCACCGCTTAAAGCACTGATCTGGGTATGCCAGTCCTGTTCCTGAAAGCCCATCTCGCAGAGCAGGGTTTCTGCGCGCCAGGCATCCGTGTTTTGCTGCTCTGCGGGCAGGGCAGCCAGTACGGCGTTCAGCAAACTCAAGGCGTGCAGATCCGCTGGCAGGTATTGTTCAACACGCGCCAGAATGCAGTGGTTTGCTAGTGAAATACTGCCTTGTTTGGGCGTCAGTTCGCCACAAAGCAGACTGATTAAAGTGCTTTTGCCACAACCGTTGTGGCCTATAAGTCCAACTCGATCTCCGGCCTTGATAGTGAAGGCAATTTCTTTGAATAAAGGACCGGAAAGGGTTTCGTAAGAGAGTGAGTGGACCGACAGTAATGTACTCATGACATGCTCAAGTTTCTTGGGTGCGCGGATACAGCGCATCCTCGTCAATAGAAGCTGACGATAACTCTTGAGGCCTGAGTGAAGTCCTTCAGTGAGTTGTTGCTTCGCTCAAGTCTAGATTATCGCGCTGCGAAATCGAAAACTTGAGCCGTTCTCTATACCAAAGAAGAGTGCATAAATGAATTTGCACATAGGTGTAGGATCTCCTCTTAATCAATGGGTTAGCCATGCTTGAAGCGGTTGCGGGAGACTCCTTGGGACAAGGAGCTGGCGGCCTCAGGGCAGGGTAAAGACTGGTTGTGCCAGGGAAAGAAAGACAGGTGTGAAACGCCGTGCATCCCGACAAAACCGCAAGACTGAGATTGTAATCAGGATGCTGAGCTATAGAAAATCAAGATGCCGGATTTTGAGGCTATGTGTGGCATTAAAGGCGCATTTATTCAGCTCAAGATGGGGATGAGGCAGGTAGGTGCATTACGGGTTTCCATGCTTTTTGCTAGCCGTAAGCAAGCGATTTTCAGACCATTCTTCGGTGTTTGAGTATGTGTTTTCAAACTCCTGACTGCTTTGTTCCTCAGTGAGAAAAAGTAGAATTATCACTATTTTCAAAATAGAGTATGTTCATAATCTATTGTTGATTTCCAGAGAAAGCTGTGCAAGGATAGCTGCTATCCGTAATCTATTTATGCGGGCAGCGACAAGCACTCACACACTTTCTGGAGAGTATTCGGATGAGCCTTACAGCACCTGTCTATCTTGAGGATCTGGCCCTGGGAATGGAGTTTCGTAGCGCCGAGCATGCTCTGGATGAAGCGCAAATTGTCAGCTTTGCCCGTCAGTTTGATCCGCAGCCTTTCCATCTGGATGCAGAAGCGGCCAAGGACACGTTCTTTCAGGGGCTGGCTGCCAGTGGTTGGCATACCGCGGCCATCACCATGAAGCTGTTGGTGGACAGCCTGGTGTTTAGCCAGGGGATTATTGGTGCAGGCGGGCAGATAGATTGGCCACGGCCTACGCGCCCTGATGATGTCTTGCATGTGCTCAGCAAGATCATCGATATTCAGCCCTCTCGCTCCAAGGCAGACAGGGGCATGGTGACGGTGGAGTCTCACACCATGAATCAAAACAATGAAGTGTGTCAGCGCTTGATTGCCAAGCTGATTGCTTTTCGTCGTCCGGAGGTTTGAATGGGACGTGTCTCGCGCGAGCAGGCCGAACGCAACCGCGAACGGGTGCTGGAAACAGCGTGTCGATTGTTTCGCAAACATGGGGTGGAAGGGGTCTCGATCGGGGACATCATGACAGAGGCAGGCCTGACGGCCGGCGCCTTCTACAAGCAGTTTGCGTCCAAAGAGGCCTTGATTGACGAGGCTTCCCGCTTTGCTTTCACCCAGTCCTCGGAATCCTGGGAGCGTATTAACCAGCGCTATGAAGAAGATGCCGTGCAAGGTTTTCAGGCCTTGATGCGGCGTTATTTCAAGCACCGCCCTCAAACCCAAAGCTGCCCGATTCTGGCCTTTTCTTCATTGGCCAGCAACCTGCCTGCGGATGCGCAGACCACGGCGATTTACAGTGAAGGAGTAGAGCGCTTGTTTGAGCAGTTCCGTAGTGTCGCCGTGCAAGCCTGTGCCGAGCAGTCCGAAGAGCAAATCATGCTTTTGTTTGCCGCCATGCTGGGGACAGGGATGATCAGCAGGGCCGTGGGCGATACTGCGTTTACGCAAGGTATGCAAGCTGCCGTGTTGGCGGCATTACCTGGCAGTGAGTCCGATCAGCACGATTAGCCTGTCGATAAAGACGATAAGAGCTTGCGTATCAGGCTTGTTCAGGAAGTTGTGCCACCACCTTGATTTCAAACTGAAAACCCGACAGCCAAGGCGCCCCTACGCCTGTCAGTGCCGGGTAGGGCGCATCCCCCCAGTAGTCCGGCAGAACCTTCCACAATGTTTCCAGATTGGCTTCCGGGTTCACCAAAAACAGCGTCACATCCAGCACATGAGCAAAGCTGCAGCCTGCTGCGGCCAGCACGGTATTGAGGTTCTCAAAGGCCAGGCGTATTTGCTGTTCCAGATTCGGCTCGGGTGAGCCGTCTTCGCGGCTGCCGACTTGGCCAGAAACAAACAAGAAGCCATTGGAACGAATCGCCGGCGAGTAATGTCCGCGCTCATACAAGGCTTGGCGTTCGGTGGGAAATACGGCTTGGCGTGGGGGAGTCATCATGCTTTCCAGTGCCTGCTGGGCAGGTGAAGTTCATTGAGCTATGCACTGTAGGTCTTGTGCGTGGATAGATAAACGCTGGATGGCAAACAACACTATTTCTATAATCCAAATAATCACTGCTACCAACTGGAGATAATACGTGGACCGTTTCGAAGCGATGCGTATCTTTGCCAAGGTAGTGGAAACGGGCAGCTTTACCAAGGCGGCCCAAACTTTGCATATCAGCCGAACCAGGGCCACACATTTAGTGCAGCAATTGGAGGCACGCTTGCAGGTGAGCTTGCTGAATCGCACGACGCGCAAGGTGAGCGTCACTAGTGCCGGAGCACTCTACTTTGAGCGTGTAGTGCAATTGCTGGCCGATCTGGAGGACAGTGAGCGGGACCTGGCCCAAGCCTTGGCTTCGCCCAGTGGCCGTTTGCGGGTGGATGTGCCCAGCCCTTTAGCCAGCCGCGTGCTGGTGCCCGCCTTGCCTTCGTTCTACGCACGCTACCCGGATATTCAGCTGGATATGGGGGTGGGCGACAAGACAGTAGATTTGCTGGATGAAAGCATGGACTGTGTGGTTCGGGGTGGTCAGATTCAAGACCAGTCCTTGATCGCCAGGCGGGTCGGGGAGCTGCAACTGTCCATCTATGCTGCACCCTCGTATCTGGAGCAGTTTGGTCCTCTTGTACATCCCAAAGAGCTGGAAGGGCTTGCCCATCGAATGGTGGGATACCTGTGGGAACATCAGAACAAACCGTTTCCTTATGCCTTGCGTCGCCATAAAGAGCGGGTTTCTTTGCCAGGCCGTTATGGCTTGGCCGTGAATGATGGCAACGCCTATCTGGCAGCGGGCGAAGCGGGTTTGGGGCTGGTTTGCTTGCCGGAGTATTTGGCCAAGGAAGCGGTACACGCAGGGCGCTTGATCGCGTTATTCCCTGATTGGACGATGGACCCTATGCCCTTGTATGTGGCTTTTCACCGTAGCAAACATACGAATGTTCGGCTGCGTGTTTTTATTGATTGGGTTGCGGAGCAATTGTCTCAAGTATCTTGAGTGCCATAAAAAAGCCAAGGAGAGTGAATCCTTGGCTTATTTATTGAGACCGGTTTTTTTATTCAGCTTCGGCGCTATCTACGGCAGAAGTGCTTGCTTGGGCAAACTCAGGCCGTTCCGTACCGTGTTTGATGCGATAGTCTTTCAGGAACTTGGCCATACGGCTAATGGCTTCGCGCAGGTCTGGCTCGTGTGGCAGGAACACCATGCGGAAGTGATCCGGATGAGGCCAGTTAAAGCCCGTGCCTTGTACCAGCATCACGCGGGTGGCTTCCAGCAGTTGCAGGAAGAACTGGCGGTCATCCTTGATGGGATAAACCTCGGGGTCCAGACGCGGGAACATGTACAGGGCGGCGTGGGGCATCACGCAGCTGACCCCTGGAATGGCGGTGATCAGTTCGTAAGCCAGATCGCGCTGACGACGCAGGCGCCCACCCTCGCAAACCAGATCGTTGATGCTTTGATAGCCACCCAAGGCGGTCTGAATGGCCCATTGGCCGGGCACGTTCGCGCACAGCTTCATATTGGCCAACATGCTCAGCCCTTCGATGTAGTCGGCACCTGCTTTCTTGTCACCGGAAATCACCAGCCAGCCAGCACGGTAACCACATGCGCGGTAGCTCTTGGACAGGGAGTTGAAGGTCAAGGTCAGCACGTCGGTAGACAGGCTGCCCAGCGCTGTGTGTTTCATGTCGTCAAACAAGACCTTGTCGTAGACTTCGTCGGCCAACAAGACCAGATTGAATTCGCGGGCAATATCGACCAGGGCTTGCAACACCGAGTCCGGATAGAGCACGCCGGTAGGGTTGTTCGGGTTGATGACCACCAGGCCCTTGGTGCGGGGAGTGATCTTGGAACGGATATCGTCCAGGTCAGGAATCCAGCCGTTGGACTCGTCGCACAAATAATGGACGGGCGTACCGCCGGACAGGCTGGTAACCGCTGTCCACAGCGGGTAGTCGGGCATGGGCAGGAGCAGTTCGTCGCCATCATCCAGCAGAGCATTGGTGGCCATGGCAATCAGTTCAGAGGCGCCATTGCCCAGGTAAATATCTTCCAGCGTCACACCCTTGATGCCTTGCTCCTGGGTGTAGTGCATGACGGCTTTACGCGCGGCAAAAATACCTTTGCTGTCCGAGTAGCCCGAGGAGTTGGGCAGGTTGCGGATCATGTCGAGCTGGATCTCTTCCGGGGCATCAAAACCGAATACCGCCAGGTTGCCGATGTTCAGCTTGATCAGTTGCTGACCTTCGTCTTCCATTTGCTTGGCCCGGTCCATGATGGGGCCGCGAATATCGTACAAAACATTCGCCAATTTGCTCGATTTCTTGATGCTATTCATGATGCTGGTAATCGGATTCCATGTGTGCTGCTGATGATAGTTGGCAGGGCTGATACCTGACCAGCCTTATACCTTACCGCATGCGTGAGCCTCTCTCGTAAGCATCAAGCTTAAAATGTGGCATTGTCGAATTTTGGCGACACTCTTTTAGCGAAAAATCGGCTGTCTTTGTAGATAGGCTCCTTACTATCGGGGCATATTCCACTTTATGGATACGATTGGCATGATGTGGAATCAGCCCGTCTTTATTTCGGACCAGCAGGCTTCTTTTATTTTTCTTGTTTTTGAGCAGATCCGCTATTAAGATTCGATATCAAATTATTTGATATCGAATTATGAAACTGGAAGCGAAATATCAGGCCTTGCTCTCGCACGCAGAGCAGCAGAAGGGCGTCAATGTTCAGGGTATGTCCCTGTGTTTTCAGCTCCTGTCCTTGTCCGCTCGTATTGATCGAGACTGCGCCGCCTTGCTGGCGCCCCATGGCTTGAGCGAAGCCCGTTTTGTGCTTTTGTTTCTGCTGGAAGAGGCGCCCGACGGCATGCCCTCCCACATTCTGGCTGAGCGGGCAGGCGTTACGCGGGCAACCGTTACAACCCTGGTGGATGGGCTGCTCAAGGCGGGCCTGGTGCAACGCTTTGCGGCCGAGGCAGATCGGCGTTCTGTCATGGTGAAACTGAGCCCTCAGGGGGCGGAACTGGCCAGGATGCTGGTAGCAACCCACGCACAGTGGATAGGCAATTTGTTCAAGCACTTGTCCGAGGCAGAGTGCACACAGCTTGGTGCCTTGTTGAGCAAAGCGGCTGCTGGGGAGCAAGCACCATGAGTACTGAAACCCGCAAGGGGTATGCCAAGATCGCGGACATACCCGCCGACGTTTTATTGGCTCTGTCCAAGGGAGAAATCCAGGCTGCTACGCTGACCGAGTCCTTGGCTATTGATCAGCGCGTGCTGGTGGCGACTGTGTTTCCGGATCTGGATAAGCAGGGCGCGCAGAAAATTGACGCCCTGGCTGAACTGGGCATCCTCAAGCGCATGAAAGCCATAGGGGAATATTTATTGGAAACCTATGGTGAGGGGGCTTGGGCGCGTTGTCTGGAACATCCTTCTGATTTGGTGCGCGGCTGGGCCTGCTTTATGGTGGGAGCCCGCGCATCTTTAAGCGTCCCTAAGCGTCTGGAAACATTGCGTCCCTTGGCGGATGATCCGCATTTCGGTGTGCGCGAATGGGCCTGGATGGCGGTACGCCCTCAACTGGTGGCAGAGCTGGATGTATCGATTCAGACCCTGCTGCAATGGGCGCGTTCAGACTCGGAATATTTGCGGCGATTTGCGTGCGAAGCGCTGCGCCCCCGGGGCGTGTGGTGCGCACATATCGCCATTCTGAAAAAGGAACCAGAACGCATGTTGCCGATTCTGGAGGTCTTGTACCAGGATGGCAGCGTTTATGTGCAGGATTCGGTCGCCAATTACTTGAATGATGCGGCCAAGGATCAGCCACAGTGGGTGCGCGATCTATGTGCTCAATGGCAGTCGCAATCTCCCGATAATGCCGCTGTGCAGCGCCTGTGTCGACGGGCGCTGCGCAGCGTGTCGTGAAGCTCTGGTTCTGGTTTCCGGCTCAGGAAGCGCGCAAGGTAATCAAGGTGATTTCCGAGGCGCGTCCCAGACGCAGCGGGAAGCCTGCCCACAGCCCGGCGCCGTAGCTGACATACAGCTGCATATCACCGACTTGATACAGGCCACCCACATAGCCATCATTGGCCATCTGCACAATTTTGTGCATGCCCACAATATGGCCGCCATGCGTATGTCCTGACAGTTGCAACGCCGCCCCGGCTGCCGCACTGTCCTTGGCGGTATCGGGGCGGTGAGCCAGCATGATGATGGGCATGCCGGCCGGGATACCCGCGACCGCTGCGGTCACATCGGGCATGGGCTGTCCATGCACCGCTGCCGACTTGTCCGTGATGCCAGCCAAGGCGAAAGCTGCATCGCCTTGCTCAATAATGCTGTGCTCATTAAGGAGCAAACGTAGCCCCAGGCTGTTGAAGTGCTCTATCCAGGGCTGATACTGGGTGTAGTACTCGTGGTTGCCGGCAATTACCCATACTCCTTTGGGAGCGGACAGGGCCTGCAGGGGAGCGACATCGTCACGGCGAGCCGTCACGGTGCCATCGACCAGATCGCCCGTAATCGCAATCAAATCCGGTTGCAAAGCCTGTGTTTTATCGACAATGGCTTGTATCCACGGCCCTTGCAGGAGTCGACTGGCATGCAGATCGGTCAGTTGCACCAGCTTGAAGCCATCCAGACTGGGGGACAGACCTTTGACTTTGACTTCGATGGATTTTACGTCCGGGACTTGCACCGCTTGCCACACACCCAAGGCGGACAGGCTGACAGCGGCGATGCCCAGCACGCCGCGCAAGGCAGGGGAGCGTAGCAGCGTCAGTCCGACAGGTTTGTACAGGACACGCATCAGCAAGCCTGTCAGATCGGTGATCAGGGTAAAGCAGGCGGCCAGCAAGACCGCCCCAAAAGCCCAACCCAAGACCATGATGACGTGAGCGGGAATTTCCGGTGAAGCGCGGGTGCCCCAGAACAAAGCGACGGTGTAATGATGCAAGGTAGCAGCAAGGGCCAGGGCGCTTAACAGCCACTTGATCCAGGGTTTGATCGATAAAGGTTTGATCAGTCGCCAGGCGACATACAGGGCGAAAACGAGGGCAGTGACTTGAAACACAAAATCATTCCAAAAAGAAACGGGGGCATGCGCTTGAGCAGCCGCTAAAGCGTGCTCAGTATAGAGCGAGGACGCGGGCATGATGCCAGCGCTGGTCGGACAGTTACCGGCCTGTCACGAAAAAAATGTGGACATGCTTGTTTACGTTTCGAGAGATTGGTTCGCACATCAAGTCATTAAAACTCCTAGGCTTTTTCCAAGGGCACCCTAGCAGGACGGGGTGCCTGTCCCTTGTTTCAAGCTGCAATATTCGCAGGATGAACATGGTGCATCCCGAAGGAGTTGGCGAGCTTGAGGCATGGCACGTCCGGGTTTGACGTGCCAGCTACGTCGTTTATTTGGAGCGCGCGGTGATGGCAGGCTCATGCTCATCGTTCAGACAAACCCTGCTGCTGAGGTCTTGATGCCCAGTGCTGGGATACTCTGGCAGCCTGGTTTGTTTTTTTTCGCCTGAACACCACATCGTTGCGTATCACTGCTGAAGTCAAACCTGCGGAGCGGGGTTTGTTATGTGACTCGACTGGAGGACATATGGTGACGAAAAAATCCGCAGCCAGGACCAATCAGGATGCCGTGGGTCAAGGCGGGGAGTTGCATCAGTTTGGCCATACTGGCCTGACGACCAACCATGGCACGCCCATATCGGACAATCAGAACTCCTTGCGATTTGGGGCGCGTGGCCCGACTCTGCTGGAAGATTTTGTCCTGCGCGAGAAAATATTTCATTTCGACCATGAACGTATCCCGGAGCGAATCGTTCATGCTCGCGGCACGGGGGCGCATGGTTATTTTGAATGTACGCAAGCCATTCCGGAATTGACTCAGGCCTGTGTATTTCAAAAGGAAGGCCATCGGGTGCCGGTGTTCTGCCGCTTTTCAACGGTAGCCGGATCCAAAGGCTCCAAAGACACGCCGCGTGACGTGCGTGGCTTTGCCGTCAAGTTCTATACCGAGCAAGGGAACTGGGATCTGGTGGGCAATAATATGCCCGTTTTTTTTATCCAGGACGCCATCAAGTTTCCGGACCTGATTCATGCCGTCAAGCCCGAGGCGGACCGGGGCTTTCCTCAGGCAGCCTCAGCCCATGACACTTTCTGGGATTTTGTCTCCCTGATGCCCGAGTCCTTGCATACCGTCATGTGGTTGATGTCGGACCGAGCCTTGCCGCGCTCGTTTCGCATGATGCAGGGCTTTGGCGTGCATACCTTTCGTTTTGTGAATGCCAAGGGCAAGTCGCATTTTGTGAAGTTTCACTGGAAGCCCAAACAGGGTCTGCAGTCGACCTTATGGGATGAGGCGGTCAAGATTTCCGGCGCGGATTCGGATTACCTGCGCCGCGATTTGTACGAGGCCATTCAAAGCGGAGCCTTTCCGGAGTGGGAGCTTGGCGTGCAGGTTTTCGATCAGGAATGGGCCGACAAGCAGGACTACGACGTGCTGGATGCGACCAAGCTTATTCCCGAAGAAAGTGTGCCGGTCAAAATTGTGGGTCGCATGGTGCTGGATCGTTATCCCGACAACTTTTTTGCAGAGACCGAGCAAGTCGCCTTCTTGCCGTCCAACATTATTCCGGGCATCGACTTTACGGACGATCCTTTGTTGCAAGGCCGTTTGTTCTCCTACCTCGATACACAGAAATCTCGTCTGGGAACGGTCAATTTTCATCAGATTCCCATTAATGCGCCCCGTTGTCCGTTCAGTAACATGCAGCGCGACGGCATGATGCAAACCCAGGTTCCCAAAGGACGTGCGACCTATGAGCCTAACAGCCTGGATGAGGCGGGCGAGTCTGCTGGGCCCCGTGCTCAGGCCCATGGATTTCGCAGCTTCCCCAGCACGGTAGACGATGGGGTGAAACTGCGGGTAAGGGCGGAGTCTTTTGCTGACCATTACAGTCAGGCCCGTTTGTTTTATCGTTCGCAGACGGAAGTCGAGCAGGAGCATCTGATTGCCGGCTTGGTCTTTGAGCTATCCAAGGTTCAACTTAACCATGTTCGTGTGCGAGTGCTCTCGCATATGCGTGTGATTGATGAGGATCTGGCCAAACGAGCGGCCCAGGGCTTGGGCCTGGATTTGCCGCCGCCTGCCAAACCGGCTCGCAAACCCGTGGATATGACGCCTTCTAAAGCCTTGTCCATATTGGCTCAGAAAACACCTGTTGCAGGCCGGATGCTGGGCATTCTGGTGACGGATGGGGCGGACAAGGGTTTGCTGGAGATGTTGCTGACTGGCGCTCAAGAGGCTGGTGTGGCCGTCAAGCTGATTGCTCCGCAGGTCGGAGGGGTGACCTTGTCGGATGGTACCCTGTTGGCTGCCGATGAAAAGATCGCAGGCGCCCCTTCGGTCCTGTTTGATGCGGTCGCCTTGCTGCTGACACAGGAGCAGGCTTCAAAGCTGTGTAATAACAAGGCCGCGGTTGATTTCGTGGCGGATGCCTATGGGCACTTGAAGGCCATTGGTCACAACGGTGCCGCTCAGCCTTTGCTGGATCGGGCTGGCGTATCCGTGGACAAGGGGGTGTTTGTGATCAAGACAGGGGATGACCTGCTTGGCAAGGTGGCCTCGCGTTTCTGGGAGCGTCGTCATCAGGTAGATGGTATGGCTTGATCTGAGGTGTAAAGGGGCGGTCCTGGCCGCCCCTTGACGTGCAATCAGTACCGCCAGCTCAGCCCCAGTACGGGACCGGACATGCGAGTATCGAAGACATGGCCGGAGCGACGATAGTTCACATCCAGCAGTTTGTATCCGGCCGCAAAGGAGAAATGCTCCGACAGGTCGTAGTTCAGCGTCAGCGTGGCCTGGTAGCTCAGACGTGAGCCCACATCAAAGCCGCCCAGATGTACTTGTGCATGAGTGGACAGCTCGGGGGTGAAGCGGTAGAACGCACGCAGTCCGATCATGGGGTCCACCCAGTTGAAGCTTTCTTCGTGGTGTCTGGTCCGGCCCGCTGTGCTCAGATGGGCGCGGGTGCGAATATCCCAATACGAAAAACCGGCCAATGCATCGATGCTGGCCTGTTCGGTTTCATAGACTCGATACCCGCCTTGCAAGGTCGCCATGAACAGGCGCGTGTCTACTGTTCCCTGGGCGGCGCCTACCAAGGGCAAGCCTCCCACCACCTCGCTTTCACGTGTGTTGACGTAGAGCAGGTCGCTATTGAGTACATAGCGGTCGCGCCGCGCCCAGGTGTTCAGAAAGGCGGCGGCACGCAGATCGTGCAGTACATCGGAAAAGGACTTTTCGATATCCAGCGAGGGGGCGCGTTTGAACGGCGAAGACTTCCCGGACAAGCCGGTAATCCAGGCGTAGGGGGTGATTTGCAATGCGTAACGTGGAGAGCCCCCAGCCTTGGTTTCGGGCAGCGGAGCCGGATTGGGACCCGTCGCTTGAGCGTGGGCCAGGGCCGCTAATGGCAATAATCCCAGCAGAAACCAGCGGGAGTGAGTGAGTTTACGCATTATTGTCATGGGCCCCCTTTTTAATTCTGTAAATGATGGCGTACTAGCGCCAGTCTTGTTTCTTTCGGTATGCTGGACCAGCCGATCACCAATCCGTGGAGAACGTGTCATGCATGTGTTTTACCTTAGCAAGCAAGATATTGATAAGTTGTTGCCCCTAGTGCAAGCGGCGTTACATGCTGGTCAGAGCGGGCAAGTTGGTTTCACTGACCAAGAGCTGGCCTTGCGCGCTGCCCTGGAGGGCTTGCTAGACCCCAAGTTGTCCGAGCTTCTGGCTGGTGCCCGAGTGGATCCCGGCCGCAGTGCGGTTGGTTTGGCCGACGAGGATTACCGGGAAAACCTGCTGGCTCTGGAAACCCGAGACAGAGCGTATCTGATTGATCAGCTCATGGACAGCTATGCAAGATTGCCGGGGTTTTTTGACTGCCTGGAGTTTTGAATGGCTGGGTTGAGCTGATATGTAAAAACGGCCCGTGAAGGGCCGTTTTTTGATTTTGCATGAAGCGGTGTTTTTAGAAACCGACGGTGAGCTGAGCCCAGTAACGGCGGCCGTCATACACAGCATCAAAGGTTTCATCCGTGACGCGCTTGTCAAAGATGTTGTAGACCCCAAAGCCAACCGTGGTGGTCTTGTTGACTTTGTAGTTCAGGCCGGCATCCAGGAAAGTGAAGGATGGGGTGCCTTGAGCCATGCTGGTGCGGCTTAGGTAGTCCGAAGTCTTGCCACGGTAGTTGACGCGAGTCCACAAGCCCAGCTGTTCATTGGCATCCCAATCCAGGGTGGCGTTAAACATATGCTTGGGCATCTTGTTCAAAGGCTGACCGGAGAAGTCCCCGCTCTTTTGCTTGGAGTAGGTATAGGTGTAGTTGGCGGCCAGGCGCAGGTCATCAGTAATTGACCAGGTTGTGGATGCTTCCACACCGCGCATGATGGCCTTGTCTACGTTGACGCGGTCACTGATGAATTTGTAGCCTTGATCACCTGGGAAAACGTGGCAGTTAGGCAGGCCATCCGGATCTGTACAGCGGCGAGTTTCAGAGATCTTGTCTTTGAAATTGGTATTGAAGAACGTCAGGCTGTTGACCATACCGTTCTGGTTGTCCCAAACAATGCCCAGTTCCTGGCTGAGGCTCTTTTCCGGCTTCAGATTCGGGTTGCCAACGATCACAGCAGGTACGCCACCGCCGCCACCTGTGATCTGCCCCCAGTCCGCCACGGCAGAACGCAGGGAAGGGGCCTTGAAGCCGGAGGAGACGCCGCCTTTCAACGTCAGCTGCTCGGTGGCATGCCAGACACCATAAAGACGGGGTGTCCAGTGATTGCCATAGTTCTCGTCGTGAGTCATGCGCACGCCGCCGGTCAGGGCAAAGTTGTCGGTCATGCTCCATTCGTCTTCAGCAAAGACAGACCATTGCTCGCGGCTCAGGCGGCTGACATCTGGTTTGTATTGATTGTTGGTGTCACGCAGTTGCTCATGTAGATATTGAAAGCCCGAGGTCAGCATATGGTTGCCCAAAGGCAGGCTCCATTGCGTATTGAACTCGGTGTTTTTCAGGAACATGCTACGGCCGGGGTTATCAATCTCTTCACGTTGTACGTAGGTGTTGGAGACTGCTTGTCCCCAGCGGCCGTTGTGGCCCAAAGAGAACACGTTGCGCGAATACTTGCTGGTGGAGATTTCGTTGGGTGTGCATTTACCGTTCTTGCCGCAGGTTTCAGCTGCCATGCTCTTGCCAGGCGTAGACGTACGCTCTTGCAGAGTACGGGAGAACTCGGCGGTAAAGTCGTGGTTGGCCGAAGGGGTCAAGGTCAGCTTGACGGTACCCGAGGAGGTGTTCTGCTTATTGAAGCCGTTAAGAATTTCGTCTTCGTTGCGACGGGATTCCTGACCATAAATCTGCAGGCCCAACATGTCTTTCTTGATGGGGCCTGCCAGATAGAAATTGCCTTGATAAATATTGCCGGACTTGGAGTCCTCCTGGACGGTCCCTTCCGTACGTAAGGATCCGGTCCATTCCTGGTGGACTTTGCGGGTAATGATGTTGATCACACCGCCCATGGCTTCCGAGCCATACAAGGACGACATGGGGCCACGGATCACTTCAATGCGTTCGATTGCCTGCATGGGGGGTAACCACCCCTGCTCGATACCGGCACCATCGCTGTTGGGACGTGTCTCACGCGAGTTTTGTCGCTTGCCGTCAACCAGGATCAGGGTATAGGCCGACGCCATGCCTCGAATGCTGATATCACTACCACTTGCACCACCTGTGATTACCACGCCAGGTACATCCCGTAATGCGTCTGTGACGTCACGGTAGGCTCTCTTTTCCAGTTCGGCACGTGGTACGACGCTGATGGAGGCGGGGGCATCTTGAACCGCTTGCTCAAAGCCGGAAGCAGTCACCACGATATTGTCGAGCTGGTTGACGCTTTGTTGAGCCAAGGTACAGGAGAAAGGAGCGATGGAGCCAGCAAGAATGGCTACGGCACGGGCAGCCGGAGAGAGAGGGAACAGGGGAGACATAAAACTCAGAAGAAGGAACAATAATGAGAACAGTTATTATTATCTAAACGCTGTGTTTCTCAAATCAAGAGAGCTCTTTTTCATGTATCTGTAGGTCTTCTGCCACAACTTGTCACTTGGCTTGACGCGCTGTCCTAATCCTGTTTTTGTTACACCCGTGTCCAATGTATCGGCTGTGCACACAGTCGGTTTTTTGTTTCATTGATTGGGCGGCTAGCCGTCTCTGGAGAGAAAGATGTTGCTAAAAAAATGTCGTCGTACTTTGCTGGCTTGCGCAGTTGGGCTGGCTTTGGTGCCTGCGGCCTCTCAGGCGTGTACTCGAGCTGTTTTTTTGGGTGATAACGGTCAGGTGATTACCGGTCGTTCCATGGACTGGAAGCTGGACGTTGGAACCAACCTCTGGATTTTTCCTCGTGGCGCCAAGCGCAGCGGTGAAGCAGGTCCCTCGTCGATTGAATGGACATCCAAATATGGCAGCGTGATTGCTTCGGGTTACGACCTGGCCTCGACAGACGGTGCAAATGAAAAGGGACTGAACGTCAACTTGCTGTGGTTGGTGGAGTCGGAGTACCCCACCCCTCAAAAAGGTGACAAAACCTTGAGCATGTCCTTGTGGGGGCAATATGTTCTGGATAACTTCGCAACGGTGGCTGAAGCGGTGGCTGCCTTGGAAAAGAACCCCTTCGTGGTGATCAGCGACAAGGTTCCCAATGAAGAGCGTTTGGCGACCTTGCATTTGTCCATGTCGGACTCCTCGGGTGATAGCGCCATTATTGAGTACATCGATGGCAAGCAGCATATCCACCACAGCCGCAAGTATCAGGTGATGACGAACTCGCCGACTTTTGACCAGCAATTGGCTATTCGTGATTACTGGCAGTCGGTAGGAGGCATGAATATGTTGCCGGGCACCAGCCGTGCTGCCGACCGCTTTGCTCGCGCTTCTTTCTACATTGATGCTGTGCCACGCAATCTGAGCGATGACAAGGCCGTGGCCAGCGTGCTGAGCGTGATGCGTAATGCGTCCACCCCTTACGGCATGACCGTGCCCGATCAGCCCAATAACTCGTCGACACGCTGGCGCACGGTGTTCGACCACCAGCGCAGCCTGTACTACTTTGATTCGGTGCTGTCCCCCGGTGCGTTCTGGGTGGATATGAAAAAGGTCGACTTTTCGGCCGAGACGGGCAAGGTCATGAAGCTGGATCTGGGGCCTGAGCAAAGCACGGTCTATATGGGTGAAGCGCTGGAGCACTTCAAGCCAGCCAAACCCTTCCAGTTCTTGCCAGCGAAGGGGCCTGCTGTTTAAGGCCATGAGCGGTGCGGGCCGTGTCAGGACGGTTTGCATTCAGGCCGAATAGACGGGGCATGGCCGACAGCGAAAACATGACGTTCATGTTCAGCTGTTATGCTATGCCCCGTCTTTATTTGTTGAAGTAGCCGTGTCATGACCTATGTAGTGACGGAAGCCTGTATCCAGTGCAAGTACACCGATTGCGTGACGGTGTGTCCTATGGATTGCTTTTTTGAAGGCCCGAATTTCCTGGTCATTCATCCTGACGAATGTATTGACTGCTCTATCTGTGTGGCGGAGTGTCCGGTGGGGGCGATTGTCAGTGATCAGGATGTGACACCCGATCAGCAGATCTACGTGGAGCTGAATCGGACCTTGAGCGAGAACCCGGCCTGGAAGCGCATCACTCAACAAAAAGCGCCCTTGCCGGATCATGAGCACTGGGCTGCTCAGACCGACAAGTTGGCGCTGTTGCAAAAAGATTAGTGGGAATAACTGGTTTGGCTGGGCTTGTTACGCTGGAAGTACCAGACAGCCAAGGCTGCCAGCAGCAGCAAGACCGTACAACTGGCCAATACGGCGACATAGCCTTTGTCAAAAGAATCGCGGGCCAATTCACTCAAGGTCAGGGCCAGATCCTGCGGCATGGTCTCTGCCATCAACAAGGCTTGATCCAGACTGTCGTAGGCCTGGACTCGGCCACTCAAGTTCTGCGGCAGAATCAGGCTGGCGCTGTACACGAAGGACAGCAGGCTCCCCATAATGGTCACGCCCAGTGCTCCACCCAGCTCATAAGACATTTCCTCGACTGAGGCCACCATCCCGGCTCGTGAAGGCGGTACGCTTTGCATGATGGTGCTGGAGGCGGCGGTCATGGCTGCCCCTACACCCAGTCCAAGCATGACCAGGCTGATCACTTGCAGAAACTGTGCGCTGTTATGCCACAACAGATACGTGGCCATGCCCGCTCCAGCCAGGCTCAGCGCGCCCATCAAGAGGTACTTGCTGCCTATGACGACCAGCAAACGACCGGCCAGAGGACCCGCTACAAAAGCGGCCAGAGGCAAAGGCAAAATTGCCATACCGGCTTCCAGGGGCGAGAAACCCAGCACCAGTTGCAAGCGTTGGCTAAAGACCAGCTCCATGCCAATCAGGGCCGCTGAGGCCGTCAGTGCAGCCAGCACGGCCGTGCTCAGGGTGGAGTCCTTGAACAGGGAAAAGTCCAGTAAAGGAAATGGGCTGCGATTTTGTTGACGGACAAACCAGCTTAGAAAGGCAATGCCTGTCAGAAGGGCGATAGCGGTCAAGCTCCAGTTGATGTGCAGCTTGCCCATCTCCTTGATTGCCAAGGTGCTGGCCACCAGACCCACCATGATCAGCAAAGAGCCTTTGATGTCCCAGGGGCGGGAGGTGTCCGGTGTAGAGCGGGGAACCAGCAGCCAGCCCAAGGGCAAGGCGATCAAGACAATAGGGACGTTGATCAGAAAGACCGACCCCCACCAGAAGTGCTCCAGCAAGAAGCCGCCCAGGACCGGACCGAAAGCGGCTCCGCCTGACGCAATCGACGACCAGACACCAAAAGCTACCGCACGCTCGCGTTCATCGTGAAAGGTGATGCGTATCAGCGACAAGGTGGCTGGCATCATCATGGCGGCGGCCACCCCGAGAAACGCACGTGCGGCAATCAAGGCCGTTGGGTTGGGGGAGTAGGCTGCCGCAATCGAGGCCAGCCCAAAGGTAGCCAGGCCAGACAGAAACAGGCGTTTGTGACCCAGGCGGTCGCCCAGGGTGCCCATGCCCAGGAGCAGTCCGGAGACGACCAGGGCATAGCTGTTGACGATCCAGAGCTTGTCCGAGGCCGAAGCCTGCAGGTCATGCGTCAAGCGGGGCAGGGCGGTGTAGAGCACCGTCATGTCCACCACAATCAGCAAAAGGGCTGCCGACACAATCGCCAGGATCAACCAGCGACGGCTTGGAGACAGGGGAGCAGTTTGGGCTTGATGGGTAATCGAGCTGTGCAACATAGGGAACCAGAAGGGTAGGAAAGCCATTATGATCTATCAATATTATCAACAGAAAAAGTTGATTAGCATCTATGAAATAGATAAATGGATTGGACTTTAGAACGTATTCGACACTTTGTAGCCGTGGCTGAAACCGGCTCCATGACCCAAGCGGCCAAAGAGCTGGGCAAGGTCCAGTCCGCGGTCAGCACCTCGATTTCTCTGCTGGAAGCGGATTTGAATCTGGAGCTGTTTGATCGCTCAAGACGAACCTTGAGTCTGACGGTGCCAGGTGAAATCATGTTGCTTGAGGCCAAGGCCTTGTTGCGTCAGGCAGACGGTTTGAATCGTCGCGCTCTGGATTTGTCACAGGGACAGTCGGCCCGCCTGGAAATTGGTCTGGATGAGGCTTTGCCGCAGGAGCCCCTGCGCTTATTGCTGAAAGAGCTGGCTGTACGTTGGCCTGCGCTGGAGTTGACGATCTGGAACGGGACGGCATCCGAGGTCATGGATTACCTTGCCGAGGGGCGCTCGGATGTAGCCATTCAGTTTGATCGTGGGGCCGATGCCAGTTCTTTTGCGCAAAGCTATATCGGAGCCGTACCACAAGCGATTTGTGTTGCGCGTACGCACCAGCTGGCCAGTCAACAGCAGGTCAGTCGTAAGGAACTGACAGCGCATAGACAGCTGCTGATTCATATTGAAGGGGTGGAACAGACGGTGGTCAGCCCCAGTGTGTGGCGCTCGGACAGCTTTTATGTGATTGCCGATATGGTGGCTGATGGCTTGGGCTGGGCGATTCTGCCCTTGAATATTGCGGAGTATGAAAACCTGCGCAATAAATTAGCGCAGCTGCATTGCAAGGAACTGGCCTTGCCGCCTTTGCCGGTGCAGATGTTGTGGCGACAGGGGCAATCCTTAGCACCTGTGGCTGTGTGGATGCAGCAGCGCCTGTCGGAGCTGCTGCCCTGAGCCTGCTCAACAGGCCAGCGGAGTGGGGCGGGGCAGTTGGCCATTTGCCCAGCGCTTTACGCCTTCCCAAATATCGTTGGCGTGGTGCACGGTCAGATCAGCCTGCCAGGTGCCGATGCTTTCGTCGCCAGCGCAATAGCCGTAGGCGGCAACCATGGTCGCCATGCCGGCCGCCTGACCAGCCTGAATATCACGCAAATCGTCGCCTACATACAGGCAGTCTGCCGGCGCAAAACCGGCTTTTTTAGCCGCGTACAACAGGGGCTCGGGATGCGGCTTGGTGTGCTGGGTCGTGTCGCCGCCTACCGTGACGGCACACGTCTCTGCCAGGCCCAGGTGACGAATCAGTGGCAGGGCCAGGTATTCCAGCTTGTTGGTGACAATGCCCCAGGTGTAGCCCGCCTGCTCCAATTGCGTGAGCATGTGAGCCACGCCTTCAAACAAATGGGTCAACTCCGTCATGTGATCGTGATAGTCCTGCAGGAACTGCGCTCGCAACTGCGCGTAGTCAGGATGATCGGTATTGATATCCAGCGCTACCTTGAGCAGACCACGAGCGCCGTGCGAGGCATAGGGCCGCAGCGCTTCGTAAGGCAGTTCAGACAGGCCATGTTCCTTGCGCATCCGATTGGCCGTAGCAGCCAGATCCGGGGCAGAGTCGGCCAGGGTGCCGTCAAAATCGAATAGAACCAGTTTATTCATAAGGACTTAGCTTTGGCGACGGCTGGCCAGCAGGTAGTTGACGGAGGTGTCGCCGGACAGGCGATAGTGCTCGGTAATCGGGTTGTATTCCAGACCTTTCAGGGCGAGGGCATCCAGACCGCTGCGACGGGCCGAGGAAATCAGCTCGCTGGGCTTGATGAAGCCTTCGTAACTGTGGGTGCCCTTGGGGATCAGTCGCAAGAGATACTCGGCGCCCACGATGGCGAATAAAAAGGATTTGGGATTGCGGTTCAGGGTGGAGAAGAAGACCCAGCCACCGGGTTTGACCAGCTTGGCGCAAGCCGCAATGATGGAGCCCGGATCAGGGACGTGCTCCAGCATTTCCATGCAGGTGACCACATCAAAACGCCCGGGGTGCTGATCGGCCATGTCTTCAGCGCTGATCATTTCATATTTGACCGGCACACCCGACTCCAGGCTGTGCAGACGGGCAATCTTCAAGGAGCGCTCGGCCAGATCAATGCCGGTGACGTCAGCGCCGGACTGAGCCAGGCTTTCTGACAGAATTCCGCCACCACACCCCACGTCCAGAACCTGCTTGCCCGCCAGGGAGCCGGTGTAGGACAGAATCCAGTCCAGACGCAAGGGGTTGATGGCGTGCAGCGGTTTGAATTCGCTGTCTGGGTCCCACCAGCGGGATGCCAGTGCACTGAATTTATCGATCTCTGCGGGATCGACATTGACGTTAGTGACGGTGGAAGCGGTCATGGCTCATCCAAAAAAATTAAGGCCCCGCAAAAGCGGAGCCTTAATTGTAGCCTTAGCTACAGAAATACGTGATGCAGCAAGAATTACTTGCGGTTGCCCACGATTTCGATTTCTACGCGACGGTTTTGAGCACGGCCTTCGCGGGTCTTGTTGGACGCCACGGGCTGAGCTTCGCCCTTGCCTTCGGTGTAGATACGGTCAGCAGGTACGCCTTTGTTGACCAGGTATGCTTTAACAGCATTGGCGCGACGCTCGGACAGCTTCTGGTTGTAAGCTTCAGCGCCGATCGAGTCAGTGTGACCGGTAGCAATCAGAGTTTCCAGATCGATGGACTGAACAGTGTCAGCCACTTGATCCAGAACCTGGCGGCCTTCTGGCTTGATGGTGGATTTGTCGAAGTCGAAGAAAGTGTCAGCGTTCAGGGTCACTTTAGTGACGGTAGGAGCGACGACAGGAGCTTCGGGGGCTTGGGCAACGGGCACACCGTCACAACCTGGAATACCTGTAGCAGGTGTCCAGAAGTTGTTGCGCCAGCACAGTTCGTTGGTGCCGTTTTTCCAAACGTCGCCGAACGGATTGCGCCAGTTGTTAACTTCGCCGGACTCTTGTGCGGAAACTGCACTAGTGGCCGATGCGGCGGCAATGGCGAGTACAAGTGCGATTTTGGAGGGTTTGTTCATATTTCTCCTCGTTGAGCTGATGCTGTTAAGTGACCGCAGCGAACCCCTGCCGCTGATTAACGGAACCAGTATAGCAATCCTTTGAACGGAACAAAGACTTGCTTGCGCTGGGTTTCATGCGTGTTAGGTCGAATCTTAAGACATTTCGGCCGCATGCGTGAGGGGGACAAGGAACGATTCGCGAAGATGCGTGGAATTAGCCTTGTTCTTTCCCGTTATTGTTGGTTTTAGGCAACAGGATGAGGGTGGGGCTACGGCTCTGATCCATGATCGATACGATTAGTGGATGAAGGATTTTTGGTGAATCGACTGTTTCAATCACCTATCGCTCGCCTTGTCGCCGCGCTACGCTGCGTCCCTCTATGTGAAAGTGCTAGAATTTCCTCTTGTCCGTTTACGGCTGGCTTACTGCTTAACCCATATCTATAAAGAATTGACCTATGGATTCCTTTGCCAAGGAGACGCTTCCCGTTTCGCTTGAAGAGGAGATGCGCCGCAGCTACCTCGATTACGCCATGAGCGTGATTGTGGGCCGTGCTCTTCCCGACGTGCGAGATGGTTTGAAGCCCGTGCATCGCCGTGTTCTGTTCGCCATGCATGAACTCAATAACGACTGGAATCGTGCCTATAAGAAGTCGGCTCGTATCGTCGGTGATGTGATCGGTAAGTACCACCCTCATGGTGACTCTGCCGTCTATGACACTATCGTGCGTCTGGCGCAGGACTTTTCCATGCGCTACACCCTGGTCGACGGACAAGGTAACTTTGGTTCCATCGACGGGGATAACGCCGCGGCCATGCGTTACACCGAAATCCGTCTGGCCAAGATCGCCCACGAACTGCTGGCCGATATCGATCAGGAAACCGTGGATTTCGTGCCTAACTATGATGGCAGCGAAAAAGAACCGGCCTTGTTGCCTTCGCGTCTGCCCAACCTGCTGGTTAACGGCAGCTCGGGTATTGCCGTGGGTATGGCCACCAATATTCCGCCGCATAACCTGGCTGAAGTGGTCAATGGCTGTCTGTACTGCCTGAGCCACCCCGAGTGCACGGTTGATGAACTGATCGAATACATCCCGGCCCCCGACTTCCCGACTGGCGCCATTATTTATGGCATGTCCGGTGTGCGCGAAGGCTATCGCACGGGTCGTGGCCGCGTCATCATGCGTGCCAGCACGCACTTTGAAGACATGGAAAAGGGCAACCGTCAGGCCATCGTGGTCGACGCCATCCCTTATCAGGTCAACAAGAAGTCGCTGCAGGAACGTATTGCCGAGCTGGTCAACGAAAAGCGCATCGAGGGTATCTCCGATATTCGCGACGAGTCCGACAAGGATGGCATGCGTCTGGTCATTGAACTGAAGCGCGGCGAAGTGCCGGAAGTTGTGCTGAACAACCTCTACAAGAATACGCAGCTGCAAGAAACCTTCGGGATGAACATGGTGGCACTGGTCGATGGCCAGCCCCGTCTGCTCAACCTGAAGCAGCTGGTGGATTACTTCCTGAGCCACCGCCGTGAAGTGGTGACACGCCGCACCGTATTCCAGTTGCGTAAAGCGCGCGAGCGCGGTCATGTGCTGGAAGGTCTGGCTGTGGCCCTGGCCAATATTGATGAGTTCATCGAAATCATCAAAGCCGCTCCTACGCCACCCGTTGCCCGTGTCGAGCTGATGGCTCGTTCCTGGGATTCCGGTCTGGTACGCGAGATGTTGGCCCGTGCTGACACCAGCGCCATTGTGGGTGGCCGTCAGGCTTACCGTCCTGATGATCTGGGTACCGAATTTGGCATGAACACAGATGGTCTGTACCGTCTGAGCGAAGTGCAGGCTCAGGAAATCCTGAACATGCGCTTGCAACGCCTGACTGGCCTGGAGCAGGACAAGATTGTTCAGGAGTACCGCGAGGTCATGGACAAGATTGCTGACTTGCTGGACATCCTGTCCAACCCGGCTCGTGTGTCTGCCATTATTGGTGACGAACTGATCGCCGTGCGCGACGAGTTCTCGGCGACTGGCAAGGACGTTCGTCGCTCGCAAATCGAGCACAACGCCACCGAGCTGGATACCGAAGACTTGATCACCCCTATGGATATGGTGGTGACGCTCTCGCATACCGGCTACATCAAGAGCCAGCCGCTGTCCGAATACCGGGCCCAGCGTCGTGGTGGCCGTGGCAAGCAGGCCACCGCCATGAAAGAGGACGACTGGATCGACAAGCTGTTCATCGCCAACACGCACGATTACCTGCTGTGCTTCTCCAACCGTGGCCGTGTGTACTGGCTCAAGGTCTGGGAAGTGCCACAAGGTTCGCGCAACTCGCGTGGCCGTCCTATCGTCAATATGTTCCCTCTGGAAGATGGCGAGAAGATCAACGTGGTGCTGTCCGTCAAGGAATTCAGCGAAGATCAGTTCGTGTTCATGGCGACCTCGCGTGGCACGGTCAAGAAGACCCCGCTGTCCGACTTCTCCAACCCCCGTAAGGCCGGCATTATTGCTGTGGGCCTGGACGAGGGCGACTACCTGATCGGTGCTCAACTGACCGATGGTGTCCATGACGTCATGTTGTTCTCTGACGCCGGCAAGGCCGTGCGCTTTGATGAGGGTGATGTGCGTCCAATGGGCCGCGCTGCCCGTGGCGTGCGCGGCATGACGCTGGAAGAGGGTCAGTCCGTGATCGCCCTGCTGGTGGCCGAAGACGAAACGCAATCGGTGCTGACCGCAACCGAGAACGGTTTTGGCAAGCGCACTCCGATTGGCGAATACACCCGTCACGGTCGTGGCACCAAGGGCATGATTGCCATCCAGACCTCGGCCCGTAACGGCAAGGTGGTGGGTGCCGTGCTGGTCCGTGAAACCGACGAAATCATGCTGATTACCAATGCGGGTGTGCTGGTCCGCACCCGTGTGGCTGAAATCCGCGAAATGGGTCGTGCCACACAAGGCGTTACCTTGATCAGTGTGGATGACGACAGCGAGCTGTCTGGTGTGTACCGCGTGGTAGAGACCGATGATGAGGTCGATGCCGAGCTGGCTGAAGACGGTCAAGCGCCAGAAGGTCTTGAGCAGGACAATCAAACTGATTCCGCCCAAGATCAGGCGGACCCTTCCGGCGAGGAAAACGAGTAATGCGTGTATGGAATTTTTCGGCAGGCCCGTCGATGCTGCCGTTGGAAGTGCTGGAACAAGCCGCTGCTGAAATGACCGACTGGCACGGCACAGGCATGTCCATCATGGAAATGAGCCACCGTAGCAAGGACTACATGGGTGTGCGTGACGAGGCGGAAGCCGATTTGCGCGCCTTGCTGTCCGTGCCCGATGACTTCGCGGTGCTGTTTGTTCAGGGTGGGGCACAAGGCCAGAACGGCCTGTTGCCCTTGAACCTGATCCAGCGCAACGGCAGCGGCAAGGCGGACTACGTGCTTTCGGGCAGCTGGTCGGTCAAGTCCTGCGAAGAGGCTCAGCGCTACGGCGACATTCGTGTTGCCGGTACCAGCGGCCAGGCTTGGCAGGATCAGGGCAAAGAGTGGGCGCCCTGGACCTGGTTTCCCGAGCCTTCCCAATGGGACGTGCGCCCGGATGCGGCTTACTTGCACGTCTGCACCAATGAGACCATTGGTGGCGTGGAGTTCAACGATATCCCGAAGCTGGATGTGCCCGTCGTTGTCGACGTGTCGTCCAACATCCTGTCCTGCCCGATTGATTTCTCGCGCGTGTCGGTTGCTTACGCCGGTGCCCAGAAAAATGCCGGCATGTCCGGCATCGCCTTGATGATGATACGCAAGGACTTGCTGGGCCATGCCATGGACCTGTGCCCGTCGGCGTTCAACTACGCCAACATCGAAAAACAGCAGTCCATGTTCAACACGCCGCCGACCTACTCGATCTACATGGCTGGTCTGATGTTCAAGTGGCTGGAGCGCCAGGGTGGTGTGGCTGCCATGCAGGCACGCAACGCGGCCAAGTCCGAAGCTTTATACGGTTTCCTGGATGCGTCCGAGTTCTATACGAACACCGTGCATCCGGCGTACCGTTCGCGCATGAACGTACCGTTCCTGTTGCGAGATCAGTCGCTGGATGCCTTGTTCCTGGAACAGGCCACGGCAGCGGGTTTGACCTCCCTGAAAGGGCACAAGAGCGTGGGCGGTATGCGCGCTTCTATCTATAACGCCATGCCGCTGGAGGGTGTGCAGGCACTTATCGATTTCATGACTGAATTTGAACGACGGAATGGCTAATACCTTAACTGAGCGCCTGCTCCCTTGGCGCAATCGTATTGATGAGCTGGATCGCCAGATCCTGGAGTTGCTCAACGAGCGTGCTCGGGCGGCTTTGGAAGTGGGCAAGATCAAGCAGGACTTCAATACAGAGGAAGTCATCCTCAAGCCCGAGCGCGAGGCACGTATTGTGCGCCGCCTTCAGTCTGAAAATATTGGACCCTTTACTCCGGCAGCAGTAGAAGCTGTGTGGGGGCAGATTATTTCTGCTTGCCGCGGCCTGGAAAGCGTATTGCGCGTGGCGTATCTGGGCCCACAAGGCTCTTTTTCCGAGCAAGCTGCTTATGAGCATTTCGGCCATGCTTTGGATGGTCTGCAATGCGATTCCTTTGACGAGGTTTTCCGCAGCGTCGAAGTGGGTCAGGCCGAGGTGGGCATGGTGCCTGTTGAGAACTCGACAGAAGGCGCCGTGAACCGCACGCTGGATCTTTTGCTGAACTCACCCTTGCGTGTGCTGGGTGAGCGCTCGATTCGTGTGCACCATAATCTGCTGACCCAAACCGGCACCATGGAAGGCGTCACCCGTGTGATGGCTCATCCGCAGGCCTTGGCGCAGTGCCAGAACTGGCTGCAAAAGCACTACCCCCAGCTTTTGCGTGAAGCCGCTTCCAGCAATGCGGAAGCCGCTCGCATTGCAGCCTCCGATCCCACTGTGGCGGCGATTGCCGGTAATACCGCTGTTACCGCCTGGAATCTGGGCGTGGTAGAAGCCGGTATTCAGGACGATCCGCACAACCGCACTCGTTTTCTGGCTATCGGCAATATCGAGTCCCTGCCTAGCGGCAATGACAAGACCAGCATCATTCTGGCTGTGCCCAACCGGGCTGGCGCTGTCTATGACATGCTGTCTCCTTTGGCGGTTCATGGTGTGTCCATGACGCGTCTGGAGTCGCGTCCTGCGCGAACAGGGCAGTGGGAATATTATTTCTACGTAGACCTGATCGGCCATCGTGATGAGCCCGCCATGGCTGCAGCCTTGGCTGAATTGAAGAAACAAGTCGCCTTTTTCAAGATTCTGGGTTCTTACCCCGTAAACGACTTTTAAGCATCAGAAACAAGAAAGGCCTGGGTGGGGAAGGTTGCGCTTTTCCCCCTCAAGGCCTTTTGCCTGAGTTAACGCAACAATCAGGCAAAGTCTGCATCAATATCCCGGTTTTGCTCGTGCTATTTCACGCAATACGCGCAGCATGGACGGCCTGAAAGGGAACGGAATTAATCATGATAGCGTCATCAGAAACTATGGCGCCGCCGCCCTTGGTTCCGGTGCTGGCGGTCGTCGGAGTCGGTTTGATTGGCGGCTCTTTGGCCCTGGCGCTCAAGCGCTTCGGGGCAGTAGGAAAAGTACTGGGCGTAGGCCGGCAGCTGAAAAGCTTGCGGCGCGCCCAGGAACTGGGCTTGATCGACGAGGTCGTCACGCTGGAACAAGCCGCGCAGCAAGCGGACCTGATTGTGCTGGCCACACCTATTGGTGCAATGGCTTCGGCATTGAAAACCCTGCGTCCTCATCTGCGCGACCATACCCTGATCAGTGACGCAGGTAGCACCAAAGTCGATGTGGTCAGTGTGGCACGTGAGGCACTGGGTGATCGTATTGGCCAGTTTGTTCCCGGCCACCCCATCGCCGGTGCGGAAACCGTAGGTCCTGAAGCGGCGCGTGCTGATCTGTACGACGGCCGTAACGTCATTTTGACCCCCCTGGAAGAAAACAGTGCCAGCGCACGCGAGCGTTTGATCGCCGTGTGGGAAGCTTGCGGGGCGCGGGTCATGTTGATGGACCCGGCTACACACGATGAAGTGCTGGCATCAGTCAGCCATGTGCCGCATTTTTTATCCTCGGTTTTCATGTGGCAGGTCGCCTCCAGCGCCAACTCGGATCAGCGTTTTGCCTTGGCGGGGACAGGTTTTCGGGATTTCACCCGTATTGCGGCCGGATCAGCTGAAGTGTGGCGCGATATTTTCCTGAGCAACCGCGAGGCTGTCCTGGGCCAGTTGCAGGAAGTACGTCAGGCCCTGGATCAGGCCGAACAGGCTTTGCAGGACCAGGATGGCCAGGCTTTATACGAATTTTTAGAGCGTGCTGCCTTGGCACGCCGTTTTTGGGCAAGTAGGAGTGGTTTGCAATGAGTCAGAGCGACAGTCTTGTTTTGAACCCCGTCAGCCGCGCCAGTGGACAGCTGCAATTGCCGGGGTCCAAGAGCATTTCCAATCGGGCCCTGTTGTTGGCCGCTTTGGCTCAAGGGCAAACGCGCCTGGAAGGCTTGCTCCATTCGGATGACACCCGCGTCATGATGGCTGCGCTGCAGCAAATGGGCGTGGCAGTACAGGATCTGGGGCAGGGCACAGTAGTAATCGACGGTGGGGCTCCTTTTGCGCATCGCGATGCCGACCTGTTTTTGGGTAATGCCGGTACGGCTTTTCGCTCCTTGACGGCTGCCTTGGGTTTGATGGGCGGCCGTTTCAATCTTGGTGGTATTGCTCGCATGCACGAGCGTCCTATCGGGGATCTGGTCGATGCGCTGCGCACCCTGGGTGCTGAGGTGCACTATCTGGGCACAGAGGGCTATCCTCCTTTGGCGATCGGTGAATTGGCCCAGGCAGATCAGCGTTGCGTGTCGGTGAAAGGCTCGGTATCCAGCCAGTTCCTGACAGCCTTGCTGATGGCCGCGCCGTTGTTGACCGCCCGTACGGGACAGCCTTTGCGTATTGAGGTGGAGGGGGAGTTGATCTCCAAGCCCTATATTGAAATTACGCTGGCCATGATGGCGCGTTTCGGCGTGCAGGTGGAGCGTGATGGCTGGAGCAGCTTTACCGTGCCCGCTGATGCGGCCTATGTCAGCCCCGGTTTGTATGTGGTGGAGGGGGATGCCTCGTCTGCCTCTTACTTCATCGCTTTGGGAGCGATAGGCGGTGGGCCGCTGCGCATCCAGGGCGCAGGCACGGAAAGCCTGCAGGGGGATATTCAGTTTGCGGATGTGGCCGAGGCCATGGGCGCGCAGATCGAACGTCATGCCAACGAGTTGATTGTCTCGGGCTTGTCCGTGGCCAAGGGCGACAAGCTCAAGGCCTTTGATCTGGACTTCAATCACATACCCGATGCGGCCATGACAGCTGCTGCTATGGCCATGTTTGCCGATGGTCCTTGCACCTTGCGCAATATCGCCAGCTGGCGCGTCAAGGAAACCGATCGTATTGATGCCATGCAGGCCGAACTGCGCAAACTAGGTGCGAAAGTGGAGTCGGGGCCGGACTGGCTGACCGTGCATCCTGTTGCGGCCGATCAATGGCGTTCGGCCAGTATCGAGACGTATGATGATCACCGCATTGCCATGTGTTTTTCGCTGGCCAGCTTTGGCCCGGTGCCGGTCACTATTCTGGACCCTGCCTGCGTCAGCAAGACTTTCCCCGAGTATTTTTCTGTTTTTGAACAATTGGTGCAGGTATGACAGAGCAGACCATTCCCGTCATCACCATTGATGGTCCTACGGCTTCCGGTAAAGGAACGATAGCCTCTCTGGTTGCGCAGCGGCTGGGCTGGCACACGCTGGATAGCGGCGCCTTGTACCGTCTGACAGCCTTGTCCTGCTTGCGTGCTGGCGTAGATGTGCAAGACGAGGCCCAGGTCCAGCGTGCAGCCCAGAACCTGAACGTGCGTTTTGACTACCCTCATATCTATATGGACGGTGATGACGTTACAGATGCCATCCGTCAGGAGGAGGTGGGGAATCTGGCCTCTCAGGTGGCGGCCTTGCCGTTGGTGCGTGAGGCACTTTTGCAACGTCAGCGGGATTTTCGCGTTGCCCCCGGTTTGGTGGGCGATGGCCGCGATATGGGCACAGTTGTGTTCCCGGACGCGCCTTTAAAGATATTTTTGCTGGCAGATGCCGAAGTGCGAGCCCAAAGACGCTGTAAACAGTTGAGCGAAAAGGGTATTTCTGCTAATCTTACGAGTCTTTTGGCGGACTTGCGTGCGCGCGATGAACGTGATCGTTCTCGAACTCATGCCCCGCTCGTGCCTGCGCCGGGTGCCCACATTGTGGATTCTTCCCAGCTCAGCATCCAGGAAGTTGTAAATAAGGTGCTCGACCTTTGGTCGGGTATTGCGGTCCCGACAGCCTAATCCCGTGCTGATCGGGCTTTGTTCACTCCACCGGGTTCTGCCTGGTGTGTTTTTTATGGCCATTTTGGCTAACGGATTGATTTAATGTCCACTAACCTTCACACAGACGCAACGGGCGGCGAAAGCTTTGCCGATTTGTTTGCAGAAAGCATTAAAAACCAAGACCTGAAAAGCGGCGAAGTTATCTCCGCCGAGGTTCTGCGTATTGACCACAACTACGTTCTGGTCAATGCTGGCCTGAAGTCCGAAGCACTGATCCCTCTGGAAGAGTTCCTGAACGATCAGGGCGAGCTGGAAGTTCAAGCTGGTGACTTTGTTTCCGTGGCAATCGACGCCTTTGAAAACGGCTACGGCGACACCATCCTGTCCCGCGACCGCGCCAAGCGTCTGTCGGCCTGGTTGTCCCTCGAGCAAGCGCTTGAGTCCGGCGAACTGGTCAACGGTACCATCACTGGTAAGGTCAAGGGCGGTCTGACTGTCATGACCAACGGCATCCGTGCATTCTTGCCCGGTTCGCTGGTTGATCTGCGTCCTGTCAAGGACACCACGCCATACGAAGGCAAGACCCTGGAATTCAAGGTTATCAAGCTCGATCGCAAGCGTAACAACGTCGTGTTGTCGCGTCGCGCTGTGCTGGAAGCCTCCATGGGCGAAGAGCGTCAGAAACTGCTGGAAACCCTGTCCGAAGGCGCTATCGTCAAAGGTATCGTCAAGAATATCACCGATTACGGTGCGTTCGTGGATCTGGGCGGCATCGACGGTCTGCTGCACATCACCGACATGGCATGGCGCCGTGTTCGTCACCCATCCGAAGTTCTGCAGGTGGGTCAGGAAATCGAAGCCAAGGTCCTCAAGTTCGATCAGGAAAAGAGCCGCGTCTCCCTGGGCGTCAAGCAGCTGGGCGAAGATCCATGGATCGGTCTGGCACGTCGCTACCCACAAAACACCCGTTTGTTCGGCAAGGTTACCAACCTGACCGACTACGGTGCATTTGTTGAAGTGGAAGACGGTATCGAAGGTCTGGTTCACGTATCCGAAATGGATTGGACCAACAAGAACGTTGACCCACGCAAGGTTGTGACCTTGGGTGAAGAAGTCGAAGTCATGGTTCTGGAAATCGACGAAGATCGTCGTCGTATCTCCTTGGGCATGAAGCAGTGCCGTGCCAACCCATGGGAAGATTTCGCCATCAACTTCAAGCGCGGCGACAAGGTTCGCGGTGGCATCAAGTCCATCACCGACTTCGGCGTGTTTGTTGGTCTGCCAGGCGGCATCGACGGTCTGGTTCACCTGTCCGACCTGTCCTGGTCCGAGACTGGCGAAGAAGCCGTTCGCAACTTCAAGAAGGGCGACGAAGTTGACGCCGTGGTTCTGGGCATCGACACCGACAAAGAGCGCATTTCCCTGGGTATCAAACAGCTGGAAGGCGATCCGTTCAACAACTTCGTAGCTACCTACGACAAGGGTGCTGTAGTTAGCGGCGTCGTCAAGTCGGTAGAAGCCAAGGGTGCTGTTGTTACTCTGTCGCTGGACGTTGAAGGCTACCTGCGCGCCTCCGAGATCTCCTCGGGTCGTGTTGAAGATGCCACGACGGCTCTGAAAGAAGGTCAGGAAATCGAAACCATGATCTTGAGCGTGGATCGCAAGACCCGTTCGATTCAGTTGTCCATCAAGGCTCGTGATACCGCCGAAACCGCTCAATCCATGGCCCGCCTGACCGAAGCCAGCGCTTCGTCCGGTACGACCAATCTGGGTGCTCTGCTGCGTGCCAAGCTGGACCAGCAGCAACGTGACGACGGTTAATCAGCGTGACAAAGTCTGAGCTGATCGCGTTGTTGGCCAGCCGCTATCCGCAGCTGGCTCTGCGCGATATGGATTTCGCCGTGAAAACGGTTTTGGATTCTATGACCCAGGCCCTGGCCAGCGGTCAACGGATCGAAATCCGAGGGTTTGGCAGTTTTTCGCTCTCTACCCGCTCGCCGCGGGTAGGGCGCAATCCCAAATCCGGTGAGAAAGTGATGGTGCCTGGCAAGCAGGTGCCTCACTTCAAAGCGGGCAAGGAATTGCGCGAGCGAGTCGATTCTGTCTTTCTTGAGCAAGAGCAAATCGAAGCAGACGACCAGTCGTCTGCCTTTGAGCAGCTCAATGCGAGAGTCCGTCACGGTTAAGACCTACTTGCACACTGATTACACAGGCCCTTTACAGGGCCTGTTTTGCGTGTGCGCTAAATTCCGCTTGCACGTACAATCAGACATTATAAAAACACTGTTGGAGCCCTAAAAATGCGCTATCTAGTCTGGGTACTGCGTCTGCTCGTTTTTGTGATCGTGCTGCTGTTCGCACTGAAAAACACGGAACCCGTGCAGGTCAGCTTCTTTGCCGAGCATATTATTCAAGACGTTCCCCTGATCGTCGTGATGCTGGCCGCGTTTATTTTAGGCTTGGTGTTGGGGCTGCTTTTGATGGTGGGCGCGGTCATGCGTCGCCGTCGCGAGGTCAACCGCTTGCGCCGTGAAATGGACCGTCTGCAAGACAGGCTGGAGCAAGTGCAGCAATCGCCCGTGAATACGGCAGCCGTTGCGCCCGAGACCATCGCCCCCCTGGCACCTTTGTAAGCCCTTGGAGTAAACAGTGGATTTTGAAACCTGGTGGTTGGTTTTTGTACCAATTCTTTTTGCCTTGGGTTGGGTTGCGGCACGGGTGGATTTTCGGCAGATGATGTCCGAAACTCGCACTTTGCCGGACTCCTACTTCAAGGGTTTGAACTTCCTGCTCAATGAAGAGCCGGATCGTGCCATTGACGCTTTTGTGGAAGTGGCCAAGCTGGACCCCGAAACCACCGAGCTGCACTTTGCACTGGGCAGTCTGTTTCGCCGCCGTGGTGAAATGGAGCGCGCCATCCGTGTGCATCAAAGTCTGCTGTCGCGCGCCGATCTGCCGGTTGCCGATCGTGAGAATGCCCAGTTTCAGATTGCCCAGGATTTCTTGAAAGCCGGCATGCTGGATCGGGCTGAAGCTGCTTTTGAAGCAGTGCGTGAAACGCGCTTTGCCATTCCGGCCATGCGTGCCTTGATCCGTATTTATGAGTCCGAGCACGATTGGCCGCGCGCCATTGAAGCGGTGCGCCGTCTGCGTGCCCTGGTCGATGAGCCTGTGCCGCAATTGGTGCATTACCAGTGTGAGCAGGCCGAAGGGGCCTTGCAAGGCAAGCAGCCCGATTTCGAACGTGCCGCCAAAGCCTTGGACGAGGCTGATAATGCCATTCGCAAACTGGGTACTGGCCAGGGCATGTATGCGTCCCAGGCCCGGGTTGCCGGCTTGCGTGCCCGCGTGGCCCGCATGCAAGGGCAGAGCGAGCAGGAGCGTGCTTACCTGGTGTCCATTCTGAGCAGTGCCCCTGAATATGTGGGCCTGTACGCGACCGAGCTGCTGGACAGTTACCGCAAGCTGGGTCGTGGTGACGAAGGTGTTGCCATGTTGCGCAGCCATTATCAGAAGCACCCCAGCCTGGATATTTTCAATGTGCTGTTCCGTGTGTTGCGCGAACAGCAGGGCCATTTGCAAGCCTGGGCCTTTGCGCGTGATGCCTTGCGTGCCCATCCCTCTTTATTGGGGCTGGACAAGATGCTGGAAGTCGAACTCCAGGATCAAGGGCAGAACAAGGAAGGCGCTGAAGGTGCAGCGGCCGTCGGTGTTGATCAAATTATTGCCGGTGCGGATTTAAGCCTGCTGCGCTCCTTGATTCATCGTCACACACAGCGTCTGGATCGTTATTCCTGCAGTTCTTGCGGCTTTGAGGCTCGCCATTTCTATTGGCAATGTCCCGGTTGCAACTCCTGGGAAACCTATGCCCCTCGCCGTCTGGAGGAGCTGAAATGATGACTTTTCCTGGTGAAGCCGTCGCGGCCAGCCGTGTGCTGGTAGTGGGCGACGTCATGCTGGACCGTTACTGGTTTGGCGATGTGGATCGTATCTCCCCTGAGGCGCCGGTTCCCGTGGTCAAGATGGGGCGCGTGGAAGATCGTCTGGGTGGTGCCGCCAACGTGGCGCGCAATATTGCCGCCTTGGGTGCCCAGGCCAGCCTGTTGGGCGTAATCGGGCAGGACGAAGCGGGCAAGACGGTGCGTGCACTGGCTGAAGCGGATCATGTTCAGGCTCATTGGGTTCAGGACCCGGCCATGCCTACGTCGCTAAAGCTGCGCGTGCTGGGGCGCCAGCAACAATTGCTGCGTGTGGATTTTGAAGAAAGCCCCGCCAGCAATGCTCTGGACCAGTTGCAGCAAAGCATGAGCGACCTGCTGGATCAGCATCAGGTGCTGGTCTTGTCGGACTATGCAAAAGGTGCTTTGGCGCAGGTGGAAAGCTTGATCGCTTTGGCGCGTTCCAGGAACATCCCTGTTCTGGTCGATCCTAAAGGTAAAACGTACGAGCGCTATCAAGGTGCCACGATCCTGACGCCGAATCGTTCGGAAATGCAGGAAGCCGTAGGCGCCTGGAAAGATGAAGATGATTTGATGCGACGCGCTCAGGATTTGCGTCGCAAGCTGAATTTGGAATGCTTGCTGATTACCCGTTCCGAGCAAGGCATGACCTTGTTCACCGAGCAGGGGCGTGAGCATGTGGATGCCCAGGCACAAGAGGTATTCGATGTCTCGGGTGCCGGGGACACGGTATTGGCAACGCTGGCGGTCATGCGGGCGGCTGGTCTGGACTGGTTGCAGGCCATGCGCTGGGCGAATCGCGCGGGTGGTATCGTGGTCGGAAAATTGGGTACGTCCATTGTGACGGCAAAGGAATTGGCATGATCGTAGTGACCGGTGGCGCTGGCTTTATAGGCAGCAATTTGGTGAAAGGCCTGAACCAGCAGGGTGTGACCGACATTCTGGTGGTGGATGACCTTAGCGATGGCGACAAGTTCGTCAATCTGGTGCATGGCCAAATTGCCGACTATATGGACAAGGACGATTTCCGTGCTCGTCTGGCGCGGGACGAGTTCTCCAATATTGAAGCTGTGCTGCACCAGGGTGCATGTTCGGACACCACCGAGCGCAATGGTCAGTTCATGATGGATAACAATTACCGCGTGACGCTGGAAATTTTCGAGTATTGCCAGGCCAAGCGCATCCCTCTCTTATATGCGTCGTCCGCCGCTGTTTACGGTGCGGGTCCCTTGTATGTCGAGGATCTCAGCAACGAAGCACCGTTGAACGTCTACGGCTATTCCAAGTTTCTGTTCGACCAGGTGCTGCGCCGCCATCTGGATAGCCTGCGTGCACCAGTGGTGGGCCTGCGTTACTTCAACGTCTATGGCCCACAAGAACAGCACAAGGGTCGTATGGCCTCGGTGGCTTATCACAATATGCTGCAATACCGCCGAGACGGTCATGTGCTCTTGTTTGGTGCCTGGGATGGCTATGTGGACGGCGGCCAGCAGCGCGACTTCGTCTTTATTGATGATGTCGTGTCGGTGAATCTGCATTTCCTGGGTCAGGACAAGCAGTCGGGCGTGTTCAACTGCGGTTCGGGCCGTGCCCAGCCCTTCAATGATGTAGCCCAGACCGTCGTCAACACCTTGCGTGAGCACGATGGCCTGCCTGCCCTGGCATTGGAAGAGTTGGTGACGCAACAGTTCCTGCAATACATTCCTTTCCCGGATGATTTGAAGGGCCGTTATCAAAGCCATACCCAGGCGGACCTGACTCAGCTGCGTGCTGCGGGTTACGATAAGCCTTTCCACGATGTGCAGACCGGCGTGGCCGAGTACGTCCGTCGTCTGCTGCAGTCGGGCGCTCTGCGCTAAGCAGCAGGCCCTTAAAGTCCATGCGGGCTGCCACGCATGGCTAAACGCGCTCTCCGGACCGCTTTTCCATTCACCCATGCAGCACCATAAAGGCTTCTTTCCAAGGAGCCTTTATCATGTCTACCTCCCTGATTTTGTCCCCCGTTTTTCATCGCTGGCAGCACCCGATGCAAGGCTGGCGTGCTTCCGTTTTGCGCTTCCTGCTTGCTCTATGTCTATTGGGGCCTTGGAGCTTGGCCGCTGCGGTCGACTTGAATACGGCTGATGTCCAACAGTTGCAGCAAATCAAAGGTATAGGTCCCCGGACGGCCGAGCTGATTTTGGAGGAGCGCCAGCGGGGTGGTCCTTTTGACTCTTTGCAGGATTTGGCAGACCGGGTCAAAGGCATAGGCGCGAAAAAGATCATTACGATGGAGCAGTCGGGTCTGAAAGTGGAGCCTGCCAAAGCCTCAGGCAAGGCGGTTTCCAACACGGCCAACGCGGATATAAGAAGAAAGCCGTAGCTCTGGGCGTAGACTCGCTTTAAGCTAGTGGTTTGTTTAGTCTGCATGGGCAGTCAGTGCGAGCTGGCTGCCTTCTTGCTCAAGGTAAGAGATTGATCGATGAAAAACTATCCCACCATTGAAGATACCGTTGGCCAAACCCCCTTGGTGCGCTTGCAGCGTATTCCAGGCGAGTTTGGGCAGGCGCGCGGTAATGTCCTGTTGGCCAAGCTGGAAGGCAATAACCCCGCCGGTTCGGTGAAAGACCGTGCTGCCAGTTCCATGATTCAAGAGGCCGAGCGCCGCGGTGATATCAAGCCGGGAGACACCTTGATCGAGGCCACCAGCGGCAATACCGGTATTGCGCTGGCCATGATTGCGGCCGTGCGTGGCTACAAAATGATTTTGATCATGCCCGACAACCTGTCGCTGGAGCGTCGTGCGTCCATGACGGCGTATGGTGCGAAGTTGATTCTGACGCCTGCCGATCAAGGCGGCATGGAATACGCCCGTGATCTGGCGCTGAAGATGCAGGCCGAAGGGCAGGGCAAAGTGCTGGACCAGTTTGCCAACAAGGACAACCCAGCGGCTCACGTGCACAGCACTGGCCCGGAAATCTGGCAGCAAACCGATGGCCAGGTGACTCACTTTGTCAGCGCCATGGGGACGACCGGCACCATCATGGGTGTGGGTAATTACTTGCGCAGCCAAAACAGCGGCATTGTGGTGGTGGGTGCTCAGCCTGCACCAGGGGCGCAAATTGCCGGTATTCGTAAATGGCCAGAAGAGTATCTGCCCAAGATTTACGATCCATCCAAAGTGGATATGTTCGAGGAAATTGGCCAGCAAGAGGCCGAGATCATGACGCGGCGTATGGCCGCTGAAGAAGGGATCTGTGCCGGTATTTCCTCTGGCGGTGCCTTGGTGGCTGCCATGCGCGTTGCTCAACGCGTAGAAAACGCCACGATCGTTTTTATTGTGTGCGACCGTGGCGACCGTTATCTGTCTACCGGCATCTTTAATTAATTAGGGTTGCCGTAACCCATTTGTTTAGCCAGTTCGGACGCCAGGTCGGCGACCGAGCTGGCATAAAAATAACTGCGGTTGTAATGGGTGATAGCAAAGAAGTTGGGCGTGCCCAGGCGATACTCGGTGGTATTGCGTGGCTCGTCCACCAGGTTCACCACCCCTAATTGAGCCTGCTGCCAAGAGCCTGCATTTTGGCTTTGGCCTTTCACTGTGGCACCGGCATTGTTCAATTGCGCCCAACTCAGCTTGGGGTAAATGCCGCCATCTACCATGCCTTTATTCGCGTTGCTTAGCTCGACCGGGGCAAAAACCGGCAAGCCGGGTTCCCACCCATGCGCGCGCAGGAAGTTGGCAATCGAGGCCATGGCATCGGCGGGATTGTTGCGCAGGTCAATCCGACCATCTCCATCGCCATCCACGGCATAGCGTATCAGGCTGCCCGGCATGAATTGGGACATGCCCATGGCACCCGCAAACGAACCCTGCACAATACGTGCGTCCAGCTCGCCTTGATAATGCAGCTCGATCAGGTCAGCCAATTGATCGCGGAACAGCTGACCGCGTTCGGGGCGGCTGTCGTCGGGATAGGCAAAGCCCAGCGTGAACAGGGCATCGAGCACCTTGAAGTCGCCCATGATTTTGCCGTACACGGTTTCCACGCCCAGAATGGACACAATAATCGAGGGTGGCACGCCGTAGTCTTTGGATATCTGGTCCAGCGCCAGACGGTGTTTTTGCCAGAACTGGACGCCGCCTTGAATGCGCGCCGGGTCTACATTGCGCTTTTTGTACGTTACCCAGCTGCGCTTGATACGTCCTTTGGTGGGGCGCATTAACTTGGCGGCGGTCTCGTTATATTGAGCTTGCTGCAAAATATCGGTGACCACATCCAGGGGGATTTTGCGCACCGTCGCCACTTCCTGGGCGTAGCTCGCAATGTCATCGTTTAATTCACCGTTTAATTTAAAAAATTGTGTCCGACCAGAGCGGGATTCACCGGCCTGAATGGACGCCGGTTCGGCCAAAGCCTTGATTGTGATGGCTCCGGTTTTTTTGGATGAAGCCTGGAAGCCCGCGCCAGTGCTGGGTTTGGTGTCCGAAGAAGGGGCCTGGGAAGTGGTTGTTGCGCAGCCGGCAGTGCTCAGCGCGATCAGTACTGCTTGCAAAATTCGAGTGGGTCTGAACATAATCCATCCTCATGGAGACACTATATTTTATCCATCCATCGTGCCATTTGCATGAGATGGGCCGATGGCATCCGGAAAGTCCGCAGCGACTGGATGCCATAAACGATCAACTGCTATCGAGCGGCCTTGCATCTTATCTGGCCCAGCGACAAGCCAGGCTGGCGACGGATGAAGATATCTTGCGGGTACACGATGCCGCTTACGTGCAAAAGCTCAAGGAGCAGTTGCCGCAGCAGGGGTATTTCAATATCGATCCGGATACTCTGATGAACCCGCACACCCTGGAAGCCGCCTATGCTGCTGCCGGAGCCGGTCTGGATGCCGTCGATGGTGTCATGAATGAAGGGGCGACGGGGGCATTTTGCGCAGTACGCCCTCCCGGACATCATGCCGAACGTGCGCGGGCGATGGGGTTTTGTTTTTTCAACAATATCGCCGTGGCCGTGGCCTATGCATTGGAAAAATATGATCTCAAGCGGGTGCTGATCGTGGATTTCGATGTGCACCATGGCAATGGAACCGAGCAGATTTTTGCCGGCGACGAGCGGGTTCTGATGTGCAGTTTCTTTCAGTCCCCGTTTTTTCCTGATTCCTTTCAGGACCCGGCGGCGCAAAACATGGTAAATATACCGGTTGAGGCCTACACCAAGTCTGCTCAGATTATCGATCTGTTCAAACAGGTTTGTTTGCCCTGCATAGAGGCGTTTGCCCCTGAAATGGTCTTTTTCTCGGCAGGCTTTGATGCCCACCGTGAAGACGAGATGGGACAGCTAAGTCTGATTGAAGCCGATTATGCGGAATTGACCGCCATGGTGGTCCAAGCCTGTGCGCCCAGTGCCGGACAACGTCTGGTCAGTATGCTGGAAGGGGGGTACGATCCCTCGTCCCTGGGACGCAGCGTGGTGGCCCACATCAAGGCCTTCGCCGGGCTTTAGGCGATTGGCTCCGGGCTTTGGAATTCTTCCAAGGCCTTATTTCAACAGAACAATTTTTATTTAAGACTGCACTGGAGAACATTACATGAAGGTGTTAGTACCCGTGAAACGCGTAGTTGACTATAACGTCAAGGTGCGCGTGAAATCTGACCAAACCGGGGTGGACATTGCCAATGTGAAAATGTCCATGAACCCTTTTGACGAAATCGCTGTCGAAGAGGCCACTCGCCTCAAAGAAAGCGGTGCAGCCACAGAAGTTATCGCACTGTCTTGCGGTGTTGCACAAAGCCAGGAAACCCTGCGTACGGCCTTGGCCATTGGTGCCGATCGTGCCACCTTGGTGCAAACCGATGCCGAATTGCAGCCTTTGGCCGTTGCCAAGCTGATCAAGGCCGTGGTGGACAAAGAGCAGCCTCAGCTTGTGATCCTGGGCAAACAAGCGATCGACGATGACGCCAACCAAACCGGCCAGATGCTGGCTGCCTTGCTGGATTGGCCACAAGCCACCTTTGCCAGCAAAGTGGAAGTTTCGGGCGATAGCGTATCGGTCACTCGTGAAGTGGACGGCGGTCTGGAAACACTGAAACTGAGCCTGCCTGCTGTGATCACTACCGACCTGCGCTTGAACGAGCCTCGTTACGTGACACTGCCCAATATCATGAAGGCCAAGAAAAAGCCTTTGGAAACCCTGACTCCTGAAGAGCTGGGCATTGATGTGGCTCCTCGTATCAAAACTCTGAAAGTGACTGAGCCTCCAGCTCGTGCTGCCGGCATCATGGTGCCCGATGTTGCCACACTGGTCGAGAAACTGAAGAACGAAGCGAAGGTGATTTAAATGGCTATCCTTGTTATTGCCGAGCACGACAATCAGCAGCTGAAGGCTGCAACACTCAACGCTCTGGCTGCCGCTCAGAAGATCGGCGGTGATGTGCATGTTCTGGTCGCTGGTAACCAGGCCGCTGGCGTGGCCCAAGCGGCTGCCAAAGCCCAGGGTGTCAGCAAAGTGCTGTTGGCCGACGGCCCTGCATTGGCTGAGGGTCTGGCCGAGAACGTGGCTGCTCAAGTGCTGGGCATTGCCTCCAATTACAGCCACATCCTGTTCCCCGCCACCGCTTCGGGCAAGAATATTGCCCCCCGCGTGGCCGCCAAGCTGGATGTCGCTCAATTGTCGGACATCTTGTCCGTCGAGTCGGCAGACACCTTTACCCGTCCTATTTATGCCGGTAACGCTGTTGCCACCGTTCAGACCAGCGATACCGTCAAAGTCATCACCGTGCGTACCACGGCGTTTGATGCGGTGGCCGCTGAAGGTGGTAGCGCCGCGGTTGAAGAGCTGAGCGCCGTTGCTGATTCGGGTCGTTCGACTTTCGTCAGTCGTGAAGTGGCCAAGAGCGATCGTCCTGAACTGGCGGGTGCCGGTGTGGTCGTGTCCGGTGGCCGCGGTATGGGCAGCGCCGAAAACTTCAAATTGCTGGACGGTCTGGCTGACAAGCTGGGTGCTGCACTGGGTGCTTCGCGCGCCGCTGTGGACGCCGGCTATGCACCCAACGACTGGCAAGTGGGGCAGACAGGCAAGATCGTTGCTCCTCAGTTGTACGTGGCCGTGGGTATTTCCGGTGCCATCCAGCATTTGGCCGGCATGAAAGACTCCAAGGTCATTGTTGCCATCAATAAAGATCCCGAAGCGCCTATTTTTGGCGTGGCCGACTACGGCTTGGTCGCGGACCTGTTTGAGGCTGTGCCTGAGTTAGAAAAAGCGCTCTAAGCGCCAATCGGCCTGCTGGATACTTCTCCAGCAGGCTTTTTTTCAGTGCGTATACCCCAGGGGCCTGGTTGTGGCTTCGGTCCTTTTTGTTTCTGTGTAGGAGTGTTCATGACGTATCGTGTACCCACCCAAGACATCCGCTTTGCACTTACAGAGCTGGCTGATCTGCCTGGTGTGCTGGAATTGCCTGGCTTTGAGGATTTCTCGGCCGAGTTGATCGATGCCATTATTGATGAGAACGCCCGTTTCGTTGAGCAGGAAGTAGCACCTTTGAACCGCGCCGGTGATCAGAATGGCGCCAAGTGGAATGACGGTGTGGTCACCACCACACCCGGCTTTAAAAAAGCCTTTGAAGAATTTGCCAAAGCCGGCTGGCAGGGTTTGCAGCACGAAGCCGAACTGGGTGGCCAAGGCCTGCCCAAACTGATCGGTGCCGTGGCTTGTGAAAACATCAATGCCGCCAACCTGGCTTTTTCCCTGTGTCCTTTGCTGACGGACGGCGTGATCGAAGCCGTATCCATGGTCGGCTCGGACGAGCAGAAAGAACGTTTCCTGCCTCCGTTGCTGGAAGGCCGCTGGACCGGCACCATGAACTTGACCGAGCCTCAGGCCGGTTCGGATCTGGCCCAGGTTGCCAGCCGCGCTGTTCCTCAGGATGACGGCAGCTACCGCATCAGCGGTCAAAAGATTTTCATCACCTACGGTGAGCACGATATGGCCGAGAACATCGTCCATCTGGTGCTGGCCCGTACGCCGGATGCGCCAGCCGGTGTGAAAGGGATTTCGCTGTTCATCGTACCCAAGTTCATGGTGAACGATGATGGTTCCCTGGGCGCCCGTAACGACGTCTGGTGTGCTTCGCTGGAGCACAAGCTGGGCATCCATGGCAGCCCAACCGCTGTGCTGCTGTACGGCTCTGGCAAGGGTGATGTGGGCGAGGGCGCTGTCGGTTATCTGGTCGGCAAGGAAAACGAAGGCCTGAAGTACATGTTCATCATGATGAACGCGGCCCGTTACGCAGTGGGTGTGCAAGGTATTGCCGTGGCTGAACGTGCGTTCCAGCAGGCTCTTGAATACGCCAACGAGCGTGTACAGGGTGCGCCTCTGACTGGCGGCAAGGCCGTGTCGATTGCCCATCACCCCGACGTGCAGCGCATGCTGGTGCAAATGCGTGCCCTGACAGAAGGCTCCCGTGCGCTGGCTTACTTTGCCGCTGGTGTGAACGACAAGGCGCGTCACAGTGCAGATGAAAATGCCCGCAAGCGTTATCAGGCTCTTTACGAGTTTCTGGTGCCTGTGGTCAAGGGCTTCAGCACTGAAATGTCCCTGGAAGTCACTTCCCTGGGCGTGCAGGTGCATGGCGGCATGGGCTTTATCGAAGAAACCGGTGCAGCCCAGCACTACCGCGACTCGCGCATTTTGCCTATCTACGAAGGGACCACCGCCATTCAGGCCAACGACTTCATCGGTCGCAAGGTTCTGCGTGACGCCGGTGCTGTGATCCAGGGCCTGGCTCCCGAGCTGGGCGCGACCGTTGCCAAGCTGCGTGAACGTGCGGCTCAAGGCGGTGATCACAAAGCAGCCTTGACCCTGATTGCCGATCGTCTGGAAGCCGGTGTGAAGAGCGTGGAACGGGCTGCCATGTTCACCTTGATGAATGCTCAGAAAGACCTGCCGGCCGTGTTCCTGGGTAGCGTGCCATTCCTGATGCTGTCCGGCTATGTGCTGACCGGCTGGCAGATGGCTCGTGCTGCTTTGGCTGCAGAAAAAGCATTGAGCGAAGGCAGTCAGGATCCATTCCTGCGCCGCAAACTGTCTACCAGCGTGTTCTTTGCCAGCCACTTGCTGCCACGGGCTACCGCCTTGGCTCAGTCTGTGGCTGACGGCGTGGAGCTGACACCTTACTTGTCGACCGAACTGTTGTAAGTCGACCAGACCCAAGGCATAAAGGCCCGTGCAGCTTTTTTTGGCTGCCGGGCCTTTTTTCGGTATATTGATATAGCTTTTAATTATTTGAAACGCACTCTTTATGCTGACAAAATCATCTGACTAGTCCTGATTATTTAAGCCGGTGATTACCTGATCGCGGCTGCATTTCGAAAAGAGGAACGTAATGGCTACACTTCGTCTGGGTGACCTGGCCCCTGATTTTGAACAAAAATCCTCCGCTGGCACCATCAAGTTTCACGAGTTCTTGGGTAATAGCTGGGGCGTCTTGTTCTCCCACCCAGCCGACTTTACGCCTGTGTGCACCACCGAACTGGGTTACACCGCCAAGCTGGCGGACGAGTTCGCCAAGCGCGGCGTGAAAGTGATTGCGGTTTCGGTTGACGATGTTGATTCCCACGGCAAGTGGATTGACGACATCAACGAAACTCAGAAAACCACCGTTAACTTCCCCATCCTGGCTGATGCGGACCGCAAGGTGTCGGATCTGTACGATATGATCCACCCCAACGCCAGCACCACCGTGACCGTGCGCTCGGTGTTCATCATCGACCCGGCCAAGAAAGTGCGTCTGATCATCACCTACCCAGCCAGCACGGGCCGCAACTTCAACGAAATCCTGCGCGTGATCGATTCCTTGCAACTGACCGACAGCCACAGCGTGGCCACGCCAGTGAACTGGGAAGACGGGGATGACGTGATCATCGTTCCTAGCCTGAAAGATCCTGAAGTTCTGAAGCAGAAATTCCCCAAAGGCTACACCGAGATCCGTCCTTACCTGCGTGTGACGCCTCAGCCTAACAAGTAATCGCTACTTGGCCTTCAGGCTCAGGCAGAAAGCCCTCCTGCAAATAGCATGAGGGCTTTTTTGTGGGTGTGACAGGAGGAGTTGCTGTGCAGAACTGCTGTGTAAAGTACTGTATGGAAGTGCCTTGCCAGTACCGAAAACGCATGGGAGGGATAGGGCCGGCCTGGTAGTGAATTGGCTGTGACTGGCTCCGGGACTGGGTTTCAGCTTGTCAGTGGGGCAGGCGCAACATCATGGCAGGTACTGATTGCACTGGATGCTGGTTTTAAGTACAGTACTGTATAAGAAAACAGTAAACGGAGTTAGCCATGTCCAGTCCAAGCCGTCATTACCGTCCTCAAGCCACTCCCCGTTTCCGTGGTCCGGTCCGTTCCGCGGCCTCGTCCAGCCCGTTCTCCAAACCGCTGTCCTTCAAGGCCAAGGTCATGGATGTGTGTTTGGTTGCTGTGTGGGGTGCCAGTATTCCTGGCTTGCTGTGGTTGGGTAGCATGGGCGGGTTTTAAGGCCACGCCCTTGTGCTGCTCCAGGGGGCGATCAGGGCACCAGTTGTGTCCAGTCGTTTGACAGGAAGCGGTCGCGTGCCAGCTTTTCGGCCTGTTCCAGTGTTGATGTATCCAGTGTGCTGGGTTTCAGTGCCGTCTTTTTGCGGAACACGTCCAGCATGGCTTCAATAACCGCTTCGCGGCTCATGCCGGTTTGGCTGCGGATAGGGTCCACGCGTTTCTTGGCGCTGGTGGTGCCTTTGTCCGAGAGCTTTTCCTTGCCGATGCGCAGGACTTCCAGCATCTTGTCGGCATCAATGTCGTAGGCCATGGTGACATGGTGTAGAACAGCATTGCCACGGCGCGCTTGTGCAGCACCGCCAATTTTCCCACCAGCGCTGGTAATGTCATTCAAGGGCTGATACCAGGCATCAATACCAATTTCGCGCAGGGCTTCAATGACCCAGGAATCCAGAAACTCGTAGGACTCCTGAAACGTCATGCCAGCTACAAACTGCTTGGGTACGCTAAGCGAATACGTAATGGTATTGCCGGGTTCGATGAACATGGCGCCACCGCCACTGATACGACGCACCACACGAATACCATGACGGGTTGCGGCCCCGGCTTCAATTTCATTGCGCAGGGACTGGAAACGTCCAATCACTACAGCCGCCTCTTGCCATTCCCAGATACGCAGGGTGGGGGCGCGGGTGCCTTCACTGACTTGCTGGGTAATGATTTCGTCCAGTGCCATATGCAGGGCAGCGGGCTGCGGCTCCATATGGACCAGTTCCCAGGGCAACTCGTTCCAGCTCATCATGCCAGGGCCCTCCGCACGACCACGCCAATGGCTTGCGGGTCCAGACCGAACATTTCAATGTCTTTGGGCAGGGCGCGGCTAACGTGAGCCGCAATTTCTTCGGCACTGCTGTTGACGGACAGGCCCTGCAGGGCCTGGTTGATCAGGCTCAGTGCTTCGGGGGGTTCCAGAAAAAAGTCGCCGCTCAATCGTGCTTGTTCGATCATATGGTCTTTGATATCCAGATCGATCACGACCAGCTTGCCGCCAGGAACTTTGTATTCAGCATGCATAGACTGTGTCCTTTGATAAGGTCGGCCCCTTTTTGCCAAGGGGAGGGCGAAGCGAGTAAAATCCCGCTTTTGCTGCGTTTAATACGAAGGCATCATGCCCAAAGTGTCGTATTTTAGCGTAGTTAAACGTCCGGAAACGAAGCCGTCATCCGTCAAAAAGCTTGGTAATTCAGGCTTTTTGCTGATAGAATCATGGGCTAATCATTTTTTCATCCTCTGTCAGCGCGATTTTTATAATGTGTGCGGCTGATACGATGGTTTTGGAGTTAATCGTGGATTTGATCGCTATTCTTGAGCAAGAAGAAATCCAGCGCCTGACCGGTGGCAAGCTGCCTCCCGAGTTCGGTCCTGGTGACACTGTTGTTGTGAACGTAAACGTGGTTGAAGGTACACGCAAACGTGTCCAGGCTTACGAAGGCGTGGTTATCGGCCGTCGCAATCGTGGTTTGAATTCTTCTTTCATCGTTCGCAAGATTTCTTCCGGCGAAGCCGTTGAGCGTACATTCCAGCTGTATTCCCCTCAGATCGCCAGCATCGAAGTCAAGCGTCGTGGCGCTGTGCGTCGTGCTAAACTGTACTATCTGCGCGATCGCTCGGGTAAAGCCGCTCGCATCAAAGAAAAACTCGTTCGTCGTTCGGGCAACTAATTCCCAAGCGAACAGCGATGCAAAGGCACCCAGGCGGGTGCCTTTGTTTTTATGTGGGATCACATACCAGTTCTTATGGATAAGCCTCGTATCAGGCCCGTTATCGTTCCTGGATTCGACCCTCGCAGCCAGCCGCTGGTTGCATTAGACCCTTTGCCTGAATTGCCTGCCCAGGCCCAGCAACTGGATTTTCTGCGTAGTGCTTTCGCCCAGCCCATACAGTGGCAGGTCGAGCCTTTGTTTCGCAGCTCCTTTTATCCAGAGTTTTTGCCCGGTTCCATGAATGTGCGCTCCGCCGTCTGTATTGGCGTGATGCAGCGCCCTGAAGGGCCTGCCGTTATTTTTACGCGTCGGGCCATGCACCTGCACAATCATGCGGGGCAGATCAGTTTTCCGGGTGGACGTATTGAAGCCTCGGATCTGGGGCCGGTAGAAGCCGCCTTGCGTGAAACCCAGGAAGAGATTGGCATCGAGCCGCGCTTTGTGCGCTATCTGGGCCAGCATCCGATTTTTGTCACCAGCACCCAGTTTGCGATGCGCCCCATTATTGGCGAGCTGCAGGAGGGTTTTCAGGTGCTGCCCGATAGCTCAGAAGTGGCCGAGGTCTTTGAAGTGCCCTTGTCAGTCCTGCTGGACCCGCAGCGCCATCAGTTGCACCACGCCGATTTGCCGGACGGGGCAGGGCGTTACTACTTTTCTATCCCTTGGGGCCCGTACTTTATCTGGGGTGCCACGGCGGTCTTGATCCGTAATCTTTACCACCACTTGTCGGCTGCCTGGGTGCAGTTGTCTGCTGGTGGGGATGCGCGCGCCAAAGGCCTGTAATTCGGCCTGACAGACGGGCGCTTTGCAGCGTATCCCGCCCTCACAAAAAAGGGCGTTTTGCTTCGCCCCTGGTTCCCTTAATAACGTGGTTTGTTTTCGTGCTCGGCCAGCAAGCGCTGGTACAGCGCGTGACGCTCGGGGTGAATGCTGCCTGCTTCGATGGCCGCCAGCACTCCACAGCCGGGTTCATGCCGGTGGGTGCAGTTATAAAAGCGACAGGACTCCACGGCTTTCCGGAAATCGGGAAAGCCATGCGCAATATCTTCCTGTGTCATATGCGACAGACCAAAGGCCTGGAAACCGGGGCTGTCGATCAGGTCGCCACTATTGGGCAGGTGATACAGGCGGGTGCTGGTGGTCGTGTGTCGGCCCGCGCCCAAGGCTTGCGAATATTCCTGGGTCAGTGCGCCTGCATCCGGGACCAGGGCATTGAGCAGGGTGGATTTACCCATGCCGCTTTGTCCCAGCAGTAAAGTGCGTTTGTTCGCCAGCCAGGGAGCCAGGGCTTGCCGTGTTTGTTCTGGCTCCAGTGCCACCATTTCCAGAATAGGCACGCCCAGAGCGGCGATAGGGGCCAGCTTGGCGCGTGCGCGTTCCAGGTGAGTGCCCAGATCAGCCTTGTTCAGAATAATTACCGGCTCAATATCCACACTCCAGGCTGCGACCAGGGCGCGCCCCAGCAAGTCTTCGGAGTAAACGGGTTCCGGTGCCACCACAATCAGAAGCTGATCAATATTGGCGGCAAACTGCTTGGTGCGGAAGTCGTCAGAGCGATACAGCAGATTGCGCCGTTCCTGCACTGCCTCAATAGAGCCTTCTCCTTTGGCCTGCATCAGCACATCGACTTGATCACCAACGGCTATCCCGGCTTTTTTTCCACGTGGAAAGCATTTGATGGTTTCGCCATCCGGCAGCTCGACAAAGTAGTGGCGACCGTGGGCGGCGGTCACCAGACCGCTAATGTATTTAGATGTCATGCCAGGCTTTTCAGGTGTCGAATGCGATCGATCGCGTTGGGGTGGCTATCGTAAAAGGCGGAATGCATAGGGTCGGGCGTCAGGGTTGCGGCATTGTCGTTATAGAGCTTGAGCAAGGCGCTGATCAAGTCCTGGGCCTGACTGTGCTGGGCGGCAAAGCTGTCGGCCTGATATTCGTCCCGGCGCGAGAGCAGGGCGCTCAAGGGGCCCATCCAGAAGGTGAAGGTAGGCACCACCATAAAGAACAGGATCAGGGCCAGGGCGTCGTTAGGGCGACCTAACTGGGGAATCACACCCAGCCCAGTATAAAAGCCCACCTTGCCCCAGGCCCAACCAGCCAGCAGAAAAAAGATCAGGGACGTGACTACGCTGATCAGCAGGCGACGTTGGATATGGCGATGCTTGAAGTGGCCCAGCTCATGCGCCAGCACGGCTTCCACTTCCTCGGGCTGCAGCTTGTTCAGCAAGGTATCAAAAAACACGATGCGCTTTTGGCGACCCAGGCCGGTGAAGTACGCATTGCCATGGGCGGAGCGGCGCGAGCCATCCATCACATACAAGCCATTGGTCTGAAAGCCGCAACGCTGCGCCAGGGCATTGATGCGCTCGCGCAGGCTGGTATCTTCCAGCGGTTTGAAGGTATTGAAAATGGGGGCGATAACGCGCGGGTATAGCCACAGTACCAGCAGATTGAAAACCAGCCACAGACCCCAGCCGTACCAGGGCCAGGAGGGGCCAGCCCAAGCCATCAGGCCGAGCAGGGCGGCGCACAAGGGTGTGCCCAGAATCAGGACGATCACCAGTGTTTTGGCGGTGTCGGCAAAGAACAGCGCGGGCTTCATGCGGTTAAAGCCAAAGCGCGCTTCCAGCACAAATTTGCGATACCAGGCAAAAGGCAGGCCCACGACACCCATAATCGCCAGGACTGCGCCAATCAGGGCCAGCTGACGCAGCAGTTCATGGCTGATCCAGTTGCCCAGCGTGACATCCAGCCATTGCAGACCGCCCAGCAGCGTAAAGCCCAGCAGCACCAGGGCTTCGACCAAGCGTTCGCTCAAACCCAGCCGGGTGCGTGCGATGGTGTAACGTGCAGCGCGTTGATGGCTATGCAGACCAATGCGTTCGGAAAATTCGGCAGGCACCTCGTTCTGATGACGATAAACGTGCCGGATCTGCCGCAGGCCTAAATAAAAGCGCAGCAAAACGTCTGCAAGCAGAAAGATAATGAACAACAAAGTCAGCATGTAGGCGGCTATATGTAAAATGGGCGTTTTGAGGAATGATTATATGGCGGTTCATACACAGCGTCTGGTCTGGCTCGATATGGAGATGACAGGACTGGATCCGGACAAAGAGCGCATCATCGAAGTTGCGGTCGTGGTAACAGAAGCAGATTTGACTCTGGTGGCCGAAGGCCCGGTTCTGGTGGTTCATCAAAGCAATGCCTTGCTCGACGGCATGGACGCCTGGAACAAGGGGACGCATGGCCGCAGCGGCCTGATCGACAAGGTCAAAGCTTCCACCCTGACTGAAGCGCAGGCCGAAGATCAGTTGCTGGAGTTCCTGAAAGAGCACGTACCGGCTGGCAAATCGCCTTTGTGCGGCAACACCATCAGCCAGGACCGCCGTTTCATGTACCGCTACATGCCCCGTCTGGAAGCCTTCTTCCATTACCGCAATCTGGATGTCAGCACGCTCAAAGAGCTGGCTTTGCGTTGGAAGCCAGAAGTGGTTAAAAGTTTCGTCAAGCAAAGCCGCCACGAGGCCTTGGCCGATATTTACGAGTCCATTGACGAGCTGAAACACTACCGCGAGCACTTCATCCGTCTGTAAACGGGAAGGGCAGGCCAGGCGGGTGTTACGCTGGCCCCGGCAAGCTCCGTGATCGGGTTGCATGCTTTATGTGGGGGCGCATTGGCAGGATCAAAACCGAGGATAGCGATTTGTCGCTCCTCGGTTTTTTTATGTCTAAGTATTTACCCTTAAAGTATCTGTTCTGGGGCCATATGATACGGATTTGCGATTGACATCACATTTTTCGTATTAAATAATGAAGTGTATATGGTTTGCGTCGAAACAAAATTTGTTTGGGCGCTTTCAGCACTCTTACCGGGGATGGTCATGTATGCACAACTTGTAGAGACAGGCGTCAAGCAGGTCCAGGATATCGAGCAGATGTCCGACGAAGAACGTCGGTTCCAAGAGCGCATCGATGAGGGTGTCCGCATCGAAGCCAGGGACTGGATGCCCGAAGCCTATCGCAAAACCTTGGTGCGCCAGATTTCTCAGCACGCGCACTCCGAGGTTGTCGGGATGCTGCCCGAAGGTAACTGGATTACCCGCGCCCCTTCGCTCAAGCGCAAAGCCATCCTGATGGCCAAGGTGCAGGACGAGGCCGGTCACGGTCTGTACCTGTACAGCGCTGCCGAAACGCTGGGCGTAAGCCGTGACAAGCTGGTCGACGATCTGCTGTCGGGCAAAGCCAAGTACTCCAGTATTTTTAACTACCCAACATTGAACTGGGCTGACATCGGCATGATCGGCTGGCTGGTCGACGGCTCGGCCATCATCAACCAGATTCCGCTGTGCCGCTGCTCCTACGGCCCTTACGCCCGTGCCATGGTGCGCGTGTGTAAAGAAGAGTCCTTCCACCAGCGCCAGGGTTACGACCTGTTGATCCAGATGTGCCTGCACGGTACACCCGAGCAAAAGGCCATGGTTCAGGATTCCATCAACCGTTGGTGGTGGCCTGCCTTGATGATGTTCGGTCCTTCGGATGCGGACTCCACCAACAGCGCCCAGTCCATGCAGTGGAAAATCAAGCTGTTTTCCAACGACGAGCTGCGCCAGAAGATGGTGGACCAGACCGTGCCTCAGGCCGAGTATCTGGGTCTGACCATTCCTGATCCTGATCTGCGCTGGAACGAAGAGCGCGGTCATTACGATTTTGGCGAGATCGACTGGGAAGAATTCTGGGCAGTGATCAAGGGCAATGGTCCCTGTAATCGTGAGCGACTCGAAGCCCGGGTTCAGGCCCACGAGAACGGCGCCTGGTTCCGTGATGCACTGGATGCACATGCCCAAAAGCAGGAAGCCGTCCGCAAGGTGGCTTGATCAAGAAGGCCAGGAAACCGGCACGGTTTCTGATTCGACCCGATTCGCAGCCAGCGCTTGGACAGCGCGGCTGCACAGCAAGGAATTTTCAGTTATGAGCAAGAACGATTGGCCCCTGTGGGAAGTTTTCATTCGCAGCCAGCACGGCCTGGCCCACAAGCACGTAGGCAGCCTGCACGCTCCGGACGCCGAAATGGCCATCAACAATGCCCGTGATGTGTATACCCGCCGTAATGAAGGCGTGAGCATCTGGGTCGTGCGTGCAGCCGATATCGCTGCCTCCAGCCCTGGTGACAAAGGCCCGCTGTTCGAGCCTTCCAATACCAAGGTCTACCGTCACCCTACTTTTTTCCCTATGCCTGACGGCATCAATATGTAGGAACCGGCATGGATAAAGCCCTGTTTTCTTACGCCCTGCGCATGGGCGATTCCACCCTGGTGCTGGCCCAGCGTCTGGGTGAGTGGACTGGCCACGGCCCGGCTCTGGAAGAAGAGCTGGCCTGTGCCAACACCGCACTGGACTTGTTGGGTCAGGCCCGCATGTGGCTGACTCTGGCTGGCGAAACCGAAGGCCAGGGCCGTGACGAAGATCGTCTGGCCTATCACCGTGATGTTCACGAGTACACCAACTACTTGTTGGTGGAGCGCGAGAATGGCCACTACGGCGACACGCTGGCACGTCAGTTCCTGTTTGATGCCTGGCATTGCTTCCTGCTGGAGCAGTTGATCGAATCCAGCGATGAGCAGATTCGCGAAATTGCCCAGAAGGCGCATAAGGAAGTGCTGTATCACTTGCGTCGCTCGACCGACTTGATCGTGCGCCTGGGTGACGGTACCCCGGAAAGCCACAAGCGCATGCAAAAAGCGATTGATGATGCCTGGTTCTACCTGGGCGAGCTGTTCCTGGATGACGAAGTCACCGAGGAACTGGCCCAGCGTCAGGCCGTGCCTTTGATGGCCAGCCTGTGGCAGCCTTGCCTGGAATACATCCAGAATGCGCTGGAGCGCGCGACCCTGCGTTGCCCGGCCGAACAGGATGCTCAGCACAAGGCCTACCGTGGTGGCCCGCAAGGCCGTCACACAGAAGCGTTAGGGTTTCTGTTGGCAGAAATGCAGTATCTGCCACGTATGTATCCCGACGCCACTTGGTGATCGCCATGACACAGACCTGGAGCACCGAGCAGGTCATGCAAGTATTGGCCACGGTTCCAGATCCGGAGATCCCCGTGATCTCCTTGCTGGACCTGGGCATTGTGCGTGACGTGAGTTGGGAGCAGGGCGTGTGTGTGGTCACCATCACACCGACCTACTCCGGTTGTCCGGCGATGTACGAGATGAGCCACTCGATTGAACAGGCCTTGCAACAGGCCGGTATCGAGCAGGTTCGGGTGGATACGAAGTTGTCACCGGCCTGGACGACCGATTGGATGAGCGAGCAGGGCAAGCTGGCCTTGCGCGACTACGGTATCGCTCCTCCGGCCCAAAGTGCGGTTGATATTTCTGGTTTGCTGCGTCAGCCCGAGGCGCCCGTGGTGGCCTGTCCTCAATGCGGCTCCACGCATACACGGGTGATCAGCCAGTTTGGCTCCACACCCTGTAAAGCGCTGTATCGCTGCATCAGCTGCGGTGAACCATTCGATTACTTTAAGGCGCATTAGTCCTATGAGTCAGTTTTATTCTCTTCCTGTGGCCTCGGTCTCCCGCAGCACCCGCGACGCCGTGGTGGTGGCCTTTACCGTGCCCGACGATTTGCAGGATGTGTTTCAGTTCCGCCCCGGTCAGTACCTGACCTTGCGCACCCATCTGGACGGCCAGGAACTGCGCCGCTCCTACTCGATCTGTGCAGCGCCGCACGACCGTTTGCTGCGCGTGGCGATCAAGCGCGTCAATGATGGTGCATTTTCTACCTGGGCCAACAGCCACCTGGAAGCCGGTGCTTCCCTGGAAGTGATGCCGCCGGATGGCAACTTCACCGTGGACTTTGATCCCAGCCAGGCTCATCGTTACGCTGCCTTTGCGGTCGGTAGCGGTATTACCCCGATTCTGTCGCTGGTGAAAACCGCGCTGGATACCGAGCCCAAGTCGACCTTCACGCTGTTTTTCGGTAACCGCGCGTCCTCGGCCATCATGTTCCGCGAAGAGATCGAGGACCTGAAAAACACCTATATGGAACGTTTCTCCATCGTGTATATCATGAGCCGGGAAACGCAGGATATTGACCTCTTTAACGGTCGTCTTGACGGCGAGAAAGTGCGTCAGCTGATGCAGCAATGGTTCGATCCCGCCAGCGTGGATGTGGCCTTTGTCTGCGGTCCCCAGGACATGAGCGAGCAGGTGGTTGCTGCCTTGCAGGAAAATGGCCTGGAAAAATCCCAGATCAAGTTCGAGCTGTTCGGTGCTCCCAAAGGCCCACGTGCCTTGCGTACGGGCGAAGAGTCGCGCAAGGCTCCGGGCAAGGAAGAGTGCGAGCTGACCGTGATTCAGGATGGCATTACCCGCAATCTGACCATCAGCAAGAACAACAGCAGTATTTTGGACGCGGCGCTGGAGCAAGGGCTGGAATTGCCTTACTCCTGTAAAGGTGGGGTTTGTTCCACCTGCCGTTGCAAAGTGGTAGAGGGCGAAGTGGATATGGACGCCAACTTTGCACTGGAAGATTACGAAGTCGCCCGCGGTTTCGTGCTCAGTTGCCAAAGCTTTCCGGTTACCGACCGGGTGGTGATTGACTTCGATCAGGAAACCTAAGACCGCAGCAAAATAGCGGTTTTTCAAGAATCTGGACGCCAGCTTCGCAGCTTGGCGTCCTACTAGTTTCAGGAGCACATTGTATGGCAGCAGATTTTTTCAAGACGCATCAGGCAACGCTGGATCAGGCTCTGAGCAGCATTCTGGAGCGCAACTTCTGGAGCGCTTACCCTGAGAATCCCAGCCCGCGCGCCTACGGTGAAACTGCGGCTCAGGAGGGTCAGGCTGCTTTTGAAGCCTACCGCGGCAAAGCCTTTCCTTTGACGCTGGAAGGCGCACAAGGTGAGGTGGGCAATGAGCAATCGCCTTTTGGTTTTGATCTGGGCATTCGCTATCCCAAAGTGCCTGTGGATCAACTGCTGGCCCAGTCGCAACTGGCGCTGGACAGTTGGCGTGACGCTGGCCCGCAAGCCTGGGTTGGTATCTGCCTGGAAATCCTGCATCGCTTGAACCAGCGCAGCTTTGAGATTGCGCACGCTGTGCAGCACACCACGGGTCAAGGTTTCATGATGGCCTTCCAGGCCGGTGGCCCTCACGCTCAGGAGCGTGCGCTGGAAGCCGTGGCCTATGCCTGGCAGGAAATGTCCCGTATTCCCGGTCTGGTCGACTGGATCAAGCCCCAGGGCAAGCATGATCCCATCCAGATGAAGAAGCAGTTCAAAGTGGTACCCCGTGGCATTGGTCTGGTGATTGGTTGCTCCACCTTCCCGACCTGGAACGGTTACCCAGGCCTGTTTGCTTCCCTGGCAACCGGTAACACCGTGATTGTGAAGCCGCACCCTGGCGCGATTCTGCCTTTGGCCATTACCGTTGCTGTCGCCCGCGAAGTGCTGGCCGAAGCGGGTTTCAATCCTAATGTGGTCTTGCTGGCCGCTCACGAGCCATCGGAAGATACCGCACAGCAACTGGCACTGAACAAGGCTGTCAAGCTGATCGACTTTACCGGCAGCAGCCAAAACGGTAACTGGCTGGAAGCAAATGCCCGCCACGCTTTGGTTTACACCGAAAAAGCCGGTGTGAACCAGGTCATTATTGATTCGGTTGAAGATTTCAAGGCCGTTGCCCGCAACCTGGCTTTCTCCTTTGCACTGTACTCCGGCCAGATGTGTACCGCTCCTCAGAACATCTATGTGCCTCGCGACGGTATCCGTACTGCCGATGGTGTGATGAGCTTTGATGAAGTGGCGCAAGGCCTGGCACAAGCCGTGCAAAAGCTGGTGTCCGATCCGGCCCGCGCCGTTGAAATTACCGGCGCCGTGCAAAACGAAGCTTGCGCAAAGCGTATTGATCAGGCTCGCCAATTGGGCATGCCTGTCCTGGCTGACAGCCAGACGCTGGAGCACCCCACATTCCCCGGTGCCCGCGTACGCACACCGCTGGTCTTGCAGGCCCGTGTGGACCAGCCGGAGATCCAGCAAGAATGGTTTGGCCCCATCGTGTTTGTGGTGCAAACCGATTCGACCGAGCAAAGCATTGAAGTGGCAGGCCGCAACGTGATCGAGCACGGCGCACTGACCTTGTCGGCTTACAGCACTGATGATGCTGTGACTGCCAAGATCCAGCGCATGGCCGAGCGTTCCGGCGTGTCCCTGTCCCTGAACCTGACCGGCGCTGTGTTCATCAACCAGACCGCAGCCTACAGCGACTTCCACGGCACGGGCGCCAACCCGGCCGCCAACGCATCCCTGTCGGATTCGGCCTATGTCGCTAACCGTTTCCGTGTCGTTCAGACTCGCTGGCATTTCTAAAGGAGGGTGGCCAGGTGACTGACCAAAGTATTCAATTTCAGCTGGAAAATGGCGTAGCACGCATTACCTTGAACCGTCCCGACAAGCTCAACAGCTTTACGGCCGATATGCACGGTGAGCTGGCTCAGGCGCTGGATAAAGTCGAACAGTGCGCGGATCTGCGCGTACTGATTCTGACGGGTAATGGCCGTGGCTTTTGCGCGGGTCAGGATTTGTCCGAGCGTCAGATGAGCGCCGGTGATGCTCCCGTGGATCTGGGTGGCACCATCGAGAAATACTACGCACCGCTGGTGCGTCGCCTGCGCGCGCTGGCGGCCCCTGTGGTGGTGGGTGTCAACGGTGTGGCTGCCGGTGCCGGTGCCAACCTGGCTCTGGCCGGTGACATCGTGATCGCCACCCGCTCGGCCAGCTTCATCCAGCCTTTCTGCCGCTTGGGCCTCTTGCCCGATACCGGCGGTACCTTCTTCTTGCCGCGTCTGGTGGGTACAGCACGCGCCATGGGTCTGTCTTTGCTGGGCGATAAGCTCTCGGCCGAGCAGGCGGCTCAGTGGGGCCTGATCTGGGAATGTGTGGATGACGACGCGTTCCAGGCTCGCCTGAATGAGCTGGCCGCCCATTTTGCCCAGGCCCCGACCAAAGGTCTGGCCTATGCCAAGAAAGCGATTTATGCCAGTGATGCCCATTCGCTTGATCAACAGTTGGATCTGGAACGCGACTTGATGCGTGAACTGGGTGCATCCGAGGATTATCGCGAGGGTGTTAATGCATTCCTGGGCAAACGTGCCCCCCAATTCAAAGGAAAGTAATGCAAAGCAACGCACTTGCTGTTGAAGACCCACAAGCGCTGGCCCAACAGGTCAGCGAGCATATGTATGGCAATGACCAGGCCTCTCAGGGCCTGGGCCTGAGCCTGGACAGCGTGGCACCGGGTGCGGCCAATATGAGCATGACGGTGCGCGCCGACATGCTCAACGGCCACAAGACCTGTCACGGTGGTTTCATTTTTGCCTTGGCCGACAGCACATTTGCGTTTGCCTGCAATTCTCGCAATGCACCGACCGTTGCGTCCGGCTGCACCATCGATTACCTGGCACCTGCCTTTGAAGGGGATGTTCTGACGGCTCGCGCCGTCGAGGCTTCCCTGGCAGGCCGCACGGGTGTGTATGACATCGAGGTGGTCAACCAGAACGACAAGCGCGTTGCCTTGTTCCGTGGGCGCTCGTACCGGCTAAATGGCACGGTATTGGGCGGGATTGAAAAAAAATAACTTTTGACGATACATACCCTGTAGACCCGGGGGGGGCGGTAGTACCACACCAGCGGCAGGGCAGGAGTACACCATGACAGCAATTAAAGAACAGGTTGGCCGCGATGCCATCGAGCATGCAAGTGTTGACGAAATCCGTAATGTGCAGCTGGAGCGTCTGAAATGGACGCTAAAGCATGCTTACGACAATGTGCCGCATTACCGGCAGAAATTTGATGAAGCGGGCGTGCACCCCGACGATTTGAAGCAATTGTCGGATATTTCCAAGTTCCCCTTCACGACCAAGCAGGACCTGCGTGACAACTACCCCTTCAAGATGTTTGCGGTTCCCCGCGAACAGGTAGCACGCGTTCACGCGTCCAGCGGCACCACGGGCAAGCCTACCGTGGTTGGCTATACCGCCAAGGACATTTCCACCTGGGCAGACTTGTTTGCCCGTTCCATGTGGGCGGCCGGTGCCCGTCCGGGTGACATTGCCCACGTGGCTTACGGCTACGGCCTGTTCACCGGCGGTCTGGGTGCGCACTACGGTGCCGAGCGTCTGGGTTGTACCGTGGTTCCCATGTCCGGTGGTCAGACTGAAAAACAAGTTCAGCTGATTCAGGATTTCCGTCCCGACGTGATTCTGGTTACCCCCTCGTACTTCTGCAATATCGTGGAAGAGATCGAGCGCCAGGGCATGGACCCACGCGATACCTCCTTGCGTATCGGTATTTTTGGTGCCGAGCCCTGGACAGGCCAGATGCGTCTGGATATTGAGCAGCGCGCTGGCATCGACGCCGTGGACATCTACGGTCTGTCCGAAGTGATGGGCCCGGGTGTAGCCATGGAGTGTGTGGAAAGCAAGGACGGCCCAGTGGTGTGGGAAGACCATTTCTACCCCGAAATCATCAACCCTGAAACCGGCGAGCCTGTGGCCGAGGGTGAAAGCGGTGAACTGGTCTTTACCTCGCTGAGCAAGGAAGCCATGCCCGTCATTCGCTACCGTACTCGCGACCTGACACAACTGTTGCCGCCCACTTCGCGCAGCATGCGCCGCATTGGCAAGATCACTGGCCGCAGCGACGATATGCTGATTGTGCGTGGTGTGAACCTGTTCCCGACCCAGGTCGAAGAACTGGTTCTGAAAATGCCTGAGCTGGCTGCCCAGTACCAACTGGTTCTGAGCCGTAACGGCAATATGGACGAGCTGGAAATTCTGGTGGAAGTGCGTGCCGAGTTCAATCATTTGAATGAAGCCCAGCGCGAGCAACTGGCCCGTCGTTTGACTCACTCCATCAAGACCTTTATTGGCGTTAGCGCACGTATCCGTGTGCAGTCCTCCGGCATGGTCGAGCGTACTGTGACCGGCAAGGCCAAACGGGTGATCGACAAGCGCGCGTTCTAAGTCGGCTTGCTTGAAGTCGAAAAAAACGGCTCTGCTCTGGCAGGGCCGTTTTTGTATTCTGCGCTCTCACGGTATCATTGCAAGCTGGTAGGCGGCCCAGGCCGTTTTCGCTGTATTTTTTCTGATGACATCATGCCCCCAATACCGTCCGGTTTGATTGCCGGCATCGGCACCGACCTGATCCGTATCGAGCGGATCGAGCGCGCCTTGGCTCGTCATGGTGATCGCTTTGTAAAGCGCATCCTGGGCGAGCAGGAGCGGGAAGTTTATGCTCGCCGTCAGGCACGCGACCCGGTGCGCGGCCTGCGTTATCTGGCCACGCGTTTCGCGGCCAAGGAAGCCTTTTCCAAAGCGGTGGGGCTGGGCATGCGCATGCCCATGGCCTGGTCGCGCATGCAAACCCTGAATGCGCCTGGCGGCCGCCCGATGGTGCGCCTGTCCGCGGATCTGCAAAGCTGGTTTGACGCCCGCTTCGGGGCTGTTCATATTTCCCTGACTGATGAATCCGATATGGCCATGGCCTTTGTAGTGCTGGAAGCCAAAGCGCCTGCCATTCCTTCCTTATCCTTAGCTGAGTCTGACACTAAATGAGTTCTTCCTCGCAAGCAGTACTGCCTCCGGGCCCGGTCATGGTGGACGTGCAGGGCATGGTCCTGACGGATCAGGAGCGCGAGCGCCTGCGTCATCCGCTGGTCGGTGGCGTGATCCTGTTCAGCCGCAACTTTGAAAACCGTGCTCAGCTGACCGCCCTGTGCCAGTCCATTCACGACGCGCGTGATGAGCCCTTGCTGATCGCCGTGGACCACGAGGGTGGCCGGGTGCAGCGTTTCCGCGAGGATGGCTTTACCACGCTGCCCGCCATGAGCCAGTTGGGTCAATTGTGGACGCGCGATGCCGTCAAGGCCGCTGCGGTGGCCGCCGATACGGGCTATGTGCTGGCGGCCGAGTTGCGCGCTTGCGGCGTGGACATGAGCTTTACGCCGGTACTGGATCTGGACTGGGGTGTCAGCAAGGTCATTGGTGATCGTTCCTTCCACCGTAATCCTCGCGCCGTCTCCATGTTGGCCGCTGGCTTGATCCGTGGTTTGAACAAGGCCGGTATGGCTGCCTGCGGCAAGCATTTTCCCGGTCATGGCGGCGTAGAGGCGGATTCGCACCACGAGATTCCCGTGGACGACCGTACGCTGGAAGAGATTCTGGACGAGGATGCTGCCCCTTACGGCTGGCTGGGCACCTTGCAGCTGCCCTCCGTCATGCCTGCTCACGTGATCTATTCCAAAGTAGACCCGCTGCCAGCCGGCTTCTCGCCATACTGGATTCAGCGTGTGCTGCGCAAGGCCCTGGCCTATGATGGCGTGATCTTCTCCGACGACCTGACCATGGAAGGCGCCACCGTAGTGGGCGATATCCTGGCACGTGCTCAGGCCGCCTTGGGGGCCGGTTGCGACATGGTGCTGGTATGCAATCGTCCTGATCTGGCCGACGACTTGCTCTCGCGCCTGGATTTCACGATTTCCGAAGAATCGCAAAACCGCATTCGTCGTCTGATGCCCACCACGCCAGCCTTGGATTGGGACGCTTTGCAAGCGGATGAACACTATCAATATGCCCGCGGACTTCAATCTAAAATCCTATCTGTCTGATTTGCCGAATCTGCCGGGCGTGTACCGGCACATCGACGAACAGGGCGAGGTACTGTATGTGGGCAAGGCGCGTGATCTCAAGCGCCGTGTCAGCTCGTACTTCCAGAAAACGCTGAGCAGTCCCCGTATTGCCCATATGGTGGCGCGCGTCGCGCGCATCGAGGTCACCGTCACCCGCAGCGAGGCCGAGGCCTTGCTGCTGGAAAACAACCTCATCAAGCGTCTGCGACCGCGCTACAACATTCTTTTCCGGGACGACAAGTCCTACCCCTACCTGATGATCAGCGCCCACCAGGCGCCTCGTATTGCCTACTACCGGGGCAGTACCAGCGGAAAGGGGCATTTCTTCGGTCCTTATCCCAACTCCTGGGCGGTGCGTGAAACCATTCAGATCCTGCAGCGGGTGTTCCGTTTGCGGACCTGTGAGGACAGTGTCTACGCCAATCGTAGCCGCCCCTGTTTGCTGCATCAGATCGGGCGCTGTTCGGCACCCTGTGTGAACCTGATCTCGCCCGAGCAGTATCAACTGGATGTGCAGCGCGCCATCAGCTTTCTGGACGGCAATACCTCTGAAATCCTGGGCGAGCTGCAAGAGCGCATGATGCAGGCCTCGGACTCGCTGGATTTCGAGCAGGCAGCGATTTTGCGCGACCAGATGAAAGCCTTGTCCGCCGTACTGCAACAGCAAAGCATGGAGCAGGTGGGCAAGGAAGATGTGGACATTATTGTGGTGCTGAACGCCGGTGGTAAGTTCTGTGTGAACCTGGCCATGGTGCGCGGTGGCCGTCACCTGGGCGACCGCGCGTTCTTCCCCACACAAATCAACGATGACACTCCCAGTGATGTGCTGGCGGCATTTATCGCCCAGCACTATCTGGAGCGCCGCATGCCGCCGGTTCTGGTCTGTTCGCACGCTTTGCCCGATGCGGACCTGATGCCGCTGCTGGCCGAGCAAACTGGCGTGAAGGCGCGCGTTGTGGTGCGTCCGCAAGGGGTGCGCAAGATCTGGCTGGAGCAGGCTACCAAGAATGCCGGCCTGGCACTGGCCCGAGTATTGAGCGAATCTACCGCCCGTGCCGATCGAACCCGAGCCCTGGCTGAAGCGCTGCAGCTGGACCTGGATGAGGCCCAGCTCGATACCCTGCACATTGAATGTTTCGATATCAGCCATACGGCAGGGGAGGCCACTCAAGCCTCCTGTGTGGTTTATAAACACCACGAGATGCAGAATTCGCTTTATCGCCGCTACAACATTGCAGGCATCACGCCGGGTGACGATTATGCGGCCATGCGCCAGGTGCTGAACCGACGTTTCTCGCGGGTTGCCGAAGGTTTGGCACCTTTGCCCGACATTGTTTTGATTGATGGCGGCAAGGGCCAGGTGGAGATCGCGCGCCAGGTTTTTGTAGAACTGGGCCTGGATATTCATGTTCTGGTCGGCGTTGCCAAGGGTGAAAAGCGTAAAGTAGGTCTGGAAACTCTGGTGTTTGCCGATGATCGCCCGCCTGTGGCGTTGGGTGTGGAGTCTGCGGCCTTGATGCTGGTCGCTCAGGTGCGTGATGAAGCGCACCGTTTTGCCATTACGGGCATGCGTGCCCAACGTGCCAAAACGCGCAATGTGTCACGCCTGGAAGATATTGACGGGATTGGCGCCAAACGGCGTCAGCGTCTGCTGGCTCGCTTTGGTGGTTTCAGCGGGGTCGCCGATGCAAGTATTGATGAGCTTAGTGCGGTTGATGGAATATCCACTGAACTGGCCGAACGCATTTATCATGCTTTACGATAGGCGAGAGCCTTTGTTTTAAATTAGGTTGGTATCCAAGCTATGCCTTTTAATCTGCCCATAGCCCTGACGTGGCTTCGCATCGTTCTGATCCCCTTGATCGTCGCCCTGTTTTATCTGCCAGCGGATTGGCTGAGCATGGAAACACGCGATCTGTGGGCCGCTTCGGTGTTTATCGTGGCCGCCGCTACGGACTGGTTTGACGGCTGGCTGGCTCGTCGCTGGAACCAGACGTCCTCCTTCGGCGCCTTTCTGGACCCGGTTGCGGACAAGCTCATGGTCAGCGCTGCCTTGCTGGTCTTGCTGGATCTGGGCCGTGTGGATGCCTTTATCGCGCTGATTATTATTGGCCGCGAAATCACCATTTCGGCATTGCGGGAATGGATGGCCAAGATTGGTGCCAGTGGTAGTGTGGCTGTTCACCGCTTGGGTAAATTCAAAACTGCGGCGCAAATGGTTGCCATTCCTTGTCTGCTGTACTGGTCGCCTGTTATGGGCTTGCCGACACGGATCATTGGGCAAGCCCTGATTATTGTCGCCGCAGTCCTGACGGTCTGGTCCATGTGCTACTACTTGCAAAAGGCCTGGCCGGAAATCAAGAAAAAGCAACTCTAAGACAAATGGCTAATTCATCAACAAGGACGCTGGACGGGGCGGGGCCCGACGGTTCGCAGGACTGGCGGGTTATTGGTGTCATCGGTATTGCACACGCCAGTTCGCACTTCTTTCAGCTGATTCTGCCCACACTGTATATCTCCCTGGGCCAGGAATTCGGTTACGACTTCCTGACCTTGGGCGGTCTGGTAACCACCTTTTATCTGGTGTCCTGTTTTGGGCAGGCTTCTTCCGGTTTTCTGGTTGACCGCATCGGCGCCTTGCCGGTCCTGAAGGTGGGCCTGTCCTGTTTTGTGGTAGCGGCCTTGCTGATCGGTACGGCCAATGGCTATGGTATGTTGCTGGCGGCGGCCTTGATCGGTGGCGTGGGCAATGCCGTGTTTCATCCGGTGGATTATTCCATCCTGAATCACCGTGTCAGCCCGGCTCGTTTGGGTCACGCTTTTAGCGCACACGGTTTGACGGGGAATCTGGGCTGGGCCTTGACGCCGGTCTTTATCACCACGCTGACCATCTATTTCAACTGGCGCGTTGCTGTACTCTCGGCGGCAGCCTTGATTGCGGCCATTCTGGTGCTGGTTCTGATGAACCGGGATGCCTTGGCAGGGCGCACGGCCTCGGGAGCAGCGCCTGCGCGTCCGCAGGCCAAGGAGTCGGTCTGGACGACCTTGTCTACCTTGCTGTCGCGTCCCTCCTTGTGGGGTGCCTTCCTGTTCTTCGCCTTTGCGACGGCAGCCATGGCGGTGGTGCAGAACTACACCATCCCCATGCTGCACAACACCTATGGCATTGATAAGGTGACGGCGGGTACGGCCTTGTCCGGCTTCATGCTGGCTTCGGCCGCGGGCATGTTTGTAGGCGGCTTCATTGCTTCCACCACACCACGCTCTGAAGTCATTGTGTTTGTGTCTCTATGCGTATCCGGGGCTTTGCTGCTGGTGCTGGGCGCGGGCTGGGTCATGCCGTCACTGGCCTTGTTTGTGGTGGGGGCGGCTGGTTTCTGCTCGGGCATTGCCTCGCCGTCGCGGGACATGCTGATACGCCGTGTCACCCCCAAAGGGTCTACCGGCGCGGTATACGGCCTGGTGTATTCGGGCATGGACGTGGGCTCTTCTCTGGCGCCAGTAGGCTTCGGTTTGCTGCTGGACGTGGGCTTGACCCAGGCTCCCTGGTACGGCGCAGCCATCGGGTATTGGACTGCGGCCGGCCTGGCGGTGTATGTGGCTTCTACCGTAAGTCGTGCGACCAAATCCTGATTGGCTTGAAGCTATTCATGGCTACTTGGACAGCCCTAAAAGAGAACCCCAAAAACCTGTCAAGTTTTTGGGGTTTTTTCTTGCCCTGACTGCGTCTTGCTGCGGGGCTTGGCACCTTGAATCCAGAAAGGCGTATTGGCCCTCCTGGTTCAAACATCCCTAGCGGGCTTTATATAGAGATCACTGACGCGCCAGTCGAGGTTCGTCCACGCTATCCGCGTGGCTGCTGCGCCAGGGATTGATGTCCAGGCCGCCGCGGCGGGTATAACGCGCGTACACCAGCAAACGTTCAGGCTGGCAGCTTTGCAAAATATCGCTGTACAGGCGCTCTACACAATGCTCATGGAACTCGGTGTGACGGCGCAGCGAAACGATATAGCGTAGCAAGGAAGCAGGATCAATCTGCGGACCGGTGTACCGCACTTGCACGCTGCCCCAGTCGGGCTGGCCGGTGACAGGGCAATTGGACTTGAGCAAATCGGACACCAGGGACTCGGTCACAATGGGGGCATTTGGGAGGCATTTCAGCAAACCACTTTGTGGCGTGTAGTCCTGAATGCTGATGTCCAGCTCATCAATGCAGTGGCCTTCCAACTGGCTGATGGGCTGACCGTTCAAGGCGCCAAGCGGAATCAGCGTCACATTGACGGCAGCACCGGCAACCGCGCTCAAGTCGTGCTCCATGCGCTGCACAAGACTGGCCATATCTTCCACCACTTCATCATTGAACGAGTTCAGATAAAGCTTGAAGGACTTGGATTCAATGATGCGTGGACTATTCCAGGGAATGACAAAGCGTGCCAGGGCGACAACGGGCTTTCCTTTGGGATTGAGCCAGGAGATTTCGTAACCGTTCCAGATATCGGCACCATGCCATTGCTCGGGAACTTGGAGCGCCTGGCGGTTCAGGGAGCGCTCAATGCCAAACAGGACGCTGGGATCGTACTGTGTGGGATAAACCACATCGTGCCCAAGAGGCGAGTCTTTTAGAGGGGAGGTGTTGCTCATTGGCGGGTACTGCAGAAATAAAACAGGAAACCGGTGCAGCGAGCAGGCGCTCACCGGGCAGCATAAAGACGATTATCCCACATTGTGAAATCCTTGTCTCAGTATGCAAAAAACGGCTGTCGCGTCGCACAGTTTTTCATTTCACAAACAGGTAAGTCATTTCATATCTCGAAATTATTTATTTATCTATATGATATTAAACAGAAAAATAATTACTCTTATATAAGATAGAAAACATGGTTGCGGTGCAGCATTTGGGTAGACTGTAGTCATCTTGTTCACTGTTCAATCCATCTTAGGAGTCCATCATGAATGCTCGAGAAACTGAGATCCGCAATTTGCAAAAACGCTGGGCAGAAGATCCACGCTGGCAAGGTATCAAGCGTGGTTACACCGCTGAGGAAGTAATTCGTTTGCGTGGTTCTCTGGTCGAGGAGCACACTCTGGCTCGCCGTGGCGCTGAGCGTCTGTGGCAGTCCATCAATCAGGAACCCTTTGTGAATGCACTGGGCGCCCTGACGGGTAACCAGGCCATGCAACAGGTCAAGGCTGGTTTGAAAGCGATTTACCTGTCGGGTTGGCAAGTGGCTGGCGATGCCAACAGCGCCGGCGAAATGTACCCTGACCAATCGCTGTACCCCGTTAACTCGGTGCCTTCCGTGGTGCGTCGCATCAACAACTCCCTGGCCCGCTGTGATCAGATCCAGTGGATGGAAGGGGTGAACCCAGGTGACGAAGGCTACGTGGATTACTTCGCTCCTATCGTGGCCGACGCGGAAGCCGGTTTCGGTGGCGTGCTGAACGCATTTGAACTGATGAAAGCCATGATTGTGGCGGGCGCTGCTGGCGTTCACTTCGAGGACCAGCTGGCTTCGGCCAAGAAGTGTGGTCACTTGGGTGGCAAGGTGCTGGTGCCCACTCGTGAAGCCATCTCCAAGCTGGTGGCTGCTCGTCTGGCTGCCGACGTTCTGGACGTTCCCACGATTCTGGTTGCCCGTACCGATGCGGACGCAGCGGACCTGATCACCAGCGATGTGGACGAGTACGATCGCCCCTTCATTCTGGACGAGCGTACGGTTGAAGGCTTCTACCGCACTCGTGCCGGTCTGGATCAAGCCATTGCCCGTGGTCTGGCCTACGCTCCTTACGCCGACCTGGTCTGGTGCGAAACCTCCACGCCGGATCTGGAGTACGCTCGCCGCTTTGCCGAAGCCATCCACCGTCAGTTCCCTGGCAAGCTGTTGTCCTACAACTGCTCGCCATCGTTCAACTGGAAGAAGAACCTGGACGACGCCACCATTGCCAAGTTCCAGCGCGAACTCGGTGCCATGGGCTACAAGTTCCAGTTCATTACCCTGGCTGGTTTCCACGCACTGAACTACGGCATGTTCGAACTGGCTCACGGCTACGCCCGCAACCAGATGAGCGCTTTTGTTCAACTGCAGGAAAAAGAGTTCGCCGCTGCACCACTGGGCTTTACCGCGGTGAAACACCAGCGCGAAGTGGGTACAGGCTACTTTGACGCTGTCACCCAGACAGTTGAAGCCGGTAAGTCCTCGACAACCGCACTGGCCGGTTCGACCGAAGCCGAGCAGTTCGCGCCCTCCGAGGCATAAGCAGGACAGGGAAGGGTAGATAGCCCCTTCTCTGGTTGCAGGCAGCCCACCGTACGCTCCAGTCGGTGGGCTGCTTTTTGTTTGCGCGCTGGTTTTTGCTTAAAAACTACATATTTTAAATATCAAATTTGAAGGCTTGATATTTGATGGCAATGGCTTTGAACAGGGTTTGGAAGTACCGAGAACGAGGGCAGAAAACGGGCCTGAAAAGGCTTGCAAAGCGGGTGGCAGGCTCTGCATGTTTTTAAATTCAGGATGGACGTTTTCGTGAATTGATTTGCATTCACGCAGTTACGTCATTTCGTCATGAAAAGGCTTGATAATCAAGCCATTCTCATAGAGACAAGGCGTGGTAGACTTTGGCCGTGCAAGGAGCAGATAGCCAATGCAACGGAGTTGTCCTGGCTTGCGTTTGGGAATAAAAAAAAGGCTGCCAATGAGCAGCCTTGAAAGCATTGAACAGTTAGCGCCGTGTTGGGGGGGTAACGGCCTGAACAAGATGCATAAGGACAACGATATAGGATCGAAGCAAAGTCGTATTGATTTAAATCAAGAATGAAGAAATATCAGTGGCTTATAGTCCTTCCATGCGCGCATATTCGATTTTTTCTCTTCCAAAGCCTCTCACTGATGAGCAGCGGTCGCGTCGGCGACACACATTAGCCCGTTTGGGTCTGTCCTGGCTGGCTGCCATGCAGGTGATGATGTTTGCTTTCCCCGGTTATATGCGCTCTTTCAGCACTCGCGCTGAAGACATCGAATCCCTTTCGCAAGTCATTGTGCTCATGAACTGGGCAGGCCTGTGCCTGACCATGCCGGTTGTTCTGTACTGTGCCTGGCCCATTTTGAAGGGCGCGCTCAAAAGCCTGTCCGAAGGGCGTGTTGGCATGGATGTGCCCGTGGCGCTGGGTATTGTGGGTGCCTTCCTGCCCAGCGTCTACAACACCTGGACCCAGCAGGGCGAGGTGTATTACGACTCGGTCACGATGTTCGTGGCTTTCTTGCTGACCGCCCGTTACTTGGAGCTTTGTGCGCGCCAGTCGGTTACGCAATCGGCCTCCCATGATCTGATCGAACGCTTTCGTCAGTCCGTGACGGGTCATTCCAATACGCTGGCGTTCTGGTTTGTCAGCATCCAGCTGGTGCTGGCTGCTGCCTTTGGCCTGGTCTGGTACTGGATAGACCCCTCGCATGTTGTTCCCGTGGTGGTTGCCATGCTGGTCATGAGCTGCCCCTGTGCCATGTCCATGTCGGTTCCTTCAGCCGTCGCCTCGGCGCATGCAGGCTTGCTGGCCAGACCTGCGAAAAATGAATTTGAAGTTGTACAATTGACCCAGCAAACCGGTCGCATCGCTCGTCAAAACCTGTACGGTTCGATCGTCTGGCACTTGCTCATGACTCCTTTGGCGGCCTTGGGCATTGTGGCCCCCTGGCTGGCCGCCGTCAGCATGCTGGTGTCCTCTTTGGCCGTGGCGGCCAACTCCTGGCGCATCTATCGCAGCCGCACCCGCGAGGTGCCGGCTCAATGGACCGGTCCAGCAGCAAGGCAGGGCTGATATGTTTGGCTCTTTGCTGGTCCTGATCCCCATCTCCATTTTTCTGGTCATTGTCATCGGTGTCTCTTTCTGGTGGGCGATTTTTGCCGGTCAGTTTGAAGATACGGGCAATGCGGCGGATTCCATCTTGCTGGACGACGACTCCACAGTGGGTCTGTCGGGAGCAAAGCGTCCACCCGATTCCTGATACCTGCCAATTTTGTTTTTTAGCCCTGCAAATGGTCGGCGACACACAGTCTGCGGGGCGGAAACACGCGCGAGCGCGTGCTTTCCGAAGTTTTTTGATAAGCATCAAGTAGCGGATTACCGACTTGCTGGATGATGTAGCTTGTTGTCGCTTGTATTAACAATGTTTGTTTAGGGGAAGCAAATGGGCACTTCCGATGCAGTCGGAAATAACGCCGAAGTCTTCAATTACGGGATTGTGAGGCAGTTCGCCATCATGACCGTATTTTGGGGCGTCATCGGCATGGCAATAGGCCTTTTTATTGCCTTGCAGTTGATTTGGCCAGAACTCAATTTCGACACACCGTGGCTTAGTTTTGGACGTCTGCGTCCACTGCATACGAACGCTGTGATTTTTGCCTTTGGTGGCACCGGCTTGTTCGCGACATCCTACTATGTCGTGCAGCGTACCTGTCAGGCCCGTTTGTTCTGCGACAAGCTGGCCGCCTTCACTTTCTGGGGTTGGCAAGCTGTGCTGGTGGCTGCGGTCATTACCCTGCCTATGGGTTACACCAGCTCCAAAGAGTACGCCGAACTGGAATGGCCCATTGACATCCTGATCACGCTGGTCTGGGTGGCTTACGCCATTGTGTTCTTTGGCACGATCGTCAAGCGCCGTGTGCGTCACATCTATGTGGCCAACTGGTTCTTTGGCTCGTACATCGTCACGATCGCTGTACTGCACATTTTCAACAACCTGGAACTGCCCGTCAGCTTCATGAAGTCCTACTCGGCCTACGCCGGTGTGCAGGATGCCATGGTGCAGTGGTGGTACGGCCATAACGCCGTGGGCTTTTTCCTGACCACGTCCTTCCTGGGCATGATGTACTACTTCATCCCCAAACAGGCCAACCGTCCCATCTACTCCTACCGCTTGTCCATCGTCCACTTCTGGGCTCTGGGCTTTACGTACATGTGGGCTGGTCCTCACCACTTGCTGTACACCTCCTTGCCAGACTGGACCCAGTCCTTGGGCATGACTTTCTCCCTGATTCTGCTGGCTCCCTCCTGGGGCGGCATGATCAACGGCATCATGACCCTGTCGGGTGCCTGGCACAAGCTGCGTACTGACGCGATCCTGAAGTTCATGGTTGTGGCCCTGTCCTTCTACGGCATGTCGACCTTTGAAGGCTCCATGATGGCTATCCGCACGGTGAACGCGCTGTCGCACTACACCGACTGGACCATTGGTCACGTGCACTCCGGTGCGCTGGGCTGGGTTGCCATGATTACCTTCGGTTCCCTGTACTACCTGATCCCACGTCTGTACGGCCGTACTGAAATGGCTCGTCCTCGTCTGATCGATCTGCACTTCTGGCTGGCTACCCTGGGCGTGGTGCTGTATATCGCCGCGATGTGGATTGCCGGTGTGATGCAAGGTCTGATGTGGCGTGCTACCGGTGTTGACGGCACCTTGACCTACAGCTTTGTGGAAGTTGTGAAGGCGACTTACCCCTTCTACGCTATCCGTGCTCTGGGCGGCGCCTTCTTTGTGGCCGGTATCTTGCTGATGTCCTGGAACGTGTTCCTGACCATCCGTGCAGGCGAGAAAGGCATCAACCCTGTTGTGCCCCTCAAGAACCCAGACGCCCGCGATCCAGCCCTGGTGGGTCCCACCCCTGTGCTGGCCTAAGGAGTAAATCATGGCTAATGACACTAAAAAGCGCTTTTCACACGCCACGATCGAGAAAAATACCGGGTTGTTGATCATCCTGAGCATCTTGGTGATCTCTTTCGCAGGTCTGGTTCAGATTGTGCCCTTGTTCTTTCAACACTCGACGACCCAGCCCACTGAAGGCATCGAGCCGTACGAGCCCTTGCGACTGATGGGGCGTGACATCTACATCCGTGAAGGTTGTGTGGGCTGTCACTCGCAGCAGATTCGTATGTTGCAGTCCGAAGTGCAGCGTTATGGTCCTTACTCGCTGGCTGGGGAGTCCGTCTATGACTATCCCTTCCTGTGGGGTTCCAAGCGTACGGGTCCTGACCTGGCCCGTGTGGGCCAGCGCTACAGCGACGAATGGCACCGCATTCACCTGCGTAACCCACGTAACGTGGTGAAAGAGTCCAATATGCCCGCCTACCCATGGCTGCAGAAAAACTCGGTCGAAGGTGAAAACATTCAGGATCGCATGAAGGTATTGCGTACGCTGGGTGTGCCGTACACGCAGGAACAAATTGATGCCGCTCCAGGGGAGCTGGTGGGCAAGACCGAAGAAGATGCCGTGGTTGCCTATCTGCAAGGCTTGGGTGTAGCCAGTCGCGACGCAGCTGCTAGGGCTGTGGAGCAGGGGAGCCACTAAATGCTAGCCATCATCAACGGTGTTATGACTGCTTTGGCGATGGCGACCTTCCTTGGCATTTGCTGGTGGGCGTTCTCTCGGGGACGCCGCCAGGCCAACGAAGAAGCCGCGCTTCTGCCTTTCGCCTTGCCCGACGAGGGATGCAACGATAAAAACCCTGGGGGTTCCGAATGAGTGACTTTTTTAATAATGGCTGGAGCCTCTGGATTTCCGGCATCGCCTTGCTAGGCATCATATTTTGTTTGTGGCTGTTGTTTACCCAGCGTGCATTTCTGGGCAAGACGGTCGATGTGGAAGAAACCGGCCACGTCTGGGATGGTGACCTGACCGAGCTGAACACGCCGGTGCCTCGCTGGTGGACCGTGATGTACATCGGTTTGTGTGTGTTTGCCTTGGGTTACCTGGTGCTGTACCCCGGCCTGGGCAGTTTCAAGGGCACATTGGGTTTTAGTTCCGGCCAACAGGTCAAGCAGCAGCAGGCCGAGATCAATGCTCGCCTGGAGCCTGTGTACGCCCGTTACCGCGAAATGCCTATCGAAGAGATCGCTCGCGATCAGGAAGCCCGCGAAATTGGTCAGCGTCTGTTCTTGAACAACTGCGCTCAGTGTCACGGTTCCGATGCACAAGGTGGTCCCAGCTTCCCTAACCTGGCCAACAAAGCCTGGTTGTGGGGTGGCGAGCCCGAGCAGATTCTGCACACCATTACCGAAGGCCGTACCGGGATGATGCCGCCACAAGCGCAATTCACCCCCGCTCAAGCCTCCGATGTGGCTCAGTATGTGCGTTCCTTGTCCGGCCTGGCTGCCGATCCTTTGCGTCTGGTTGCTGGTAAACGTGTCTATGACAGCGCGTGTTTTGCCTGTCACGGTGCGGATGCCAAGGGCAACACGCTGTTGGGCGCTCCTGACCTGACTGACGATTACTGGCTGTATGGCAGCTCCGAAGCCACTATCGTTCAGACTGTCCTGCAGGGTCGTACCAACCAGATGCCGGCACAGAAAGCCACTCTGACTCCTGAGCAGATTCGTTTGCTGGCAGGTTGGGTCTGGGGCTTGTCGAACAATGCCGAGCCTGCCCAGGCTAACTAGTGTGTTTTAAATTGATTTGACGCCTTCAGGACTTGCAATGAGTAGTGATTCTTCCCAACCCGGCGCTGATAACGCGCAGGGAACCGTGCCCAAGTGGCAACCTCCACGTAACACCAAGGGAGCGGGTGGAACCTCTCCGCAAGTCGAGAAGGCGCTGGTCGATGTACGCAGCAAAATCTATCCACGATCCGTCAAGGGCGTGTTCGCCCGCTGGCGGATCTGGATGGTGTATTTCACGCAGATCATCTTCTATGGTCTGCCCTGGCTGGAATGGCACGGTCGTCAGGCGGTGCTGTTTGACCTGCTGGAACGCAAGTTCTACATCTTTGGCATGATTTTGTGGCCCCAGGACGTTATCTACCTGACGGTGCTGCTCCTGATATCTGCCTTCTCATTATTCCTTTTCACCGCCATGGCCGGCCGCTTGTTCTGTGGCTACGCCTGTCCGCAGACGGTCTATACCGAGATCTTCATGTGGGTCGAGCGCAAGGTGGAAGGGGACCGTCTGGCGCGTATCCGCTTGGATGAACAGGCCTGGAACGCCCGCAAATTACGTCTCAAGGCAACCAAACACTTCCTGTGGATCGTGATTGCTTTGTGGACCGGCTTTACCTTTATTGGCTACTTCGCTCCGATCCGTGAACTGGGTGGCGAGCTGATCGCCTTGTCCCTGGGCCCTTGGCAGTGGTTCTGGCTCTTGTTCTATGCCTTTGCCACCTGGGGTAACGCCGGTTTCATGCGCGAAGCCGTTTGTAAGTACATGTGCCCCTACGCACGTTTCCAAAGTGCCATGGTGGACAGTGATACCTTTGTGGTGACTTACGACTTCGTGCGTGGTGAAACCCGCGGTGGTCGATCTCGCAAGATTGACCACAAAGAAGCCGGCATGGGCGACTGTGTGGACTGCAGTCTCTGTGTTCAGGTCTGTCCGACCGGTATTGATATTCGCGATGGCCTGCAATACATGTGTATTGGCTGTGGCGCCTGTGTGGACGTCTGTGACCAGGTCATGGACAAGATGGGTTACGAAAAGGGCCTGATCCGCTACACCTCGGAGCGCGCCATTAAGGAGCGCATGACACAGCCCCAGGTGCGACGTCGAATGCTGCGCCCGCGCGTGCTGTCTTATATCCTGATTCTGGCCGTCATTTGTGGTGCCTTCGTCTATGCCTTGGCGACACGTACACCGATGCGGGTGGACGTGATCCGTGACCGTGGCGCACTGGGGCGTGAAGTGCCCGGCGGCATGATTGAAAACGTGTTCCGTCTGCAAGTCATCAATACCTCGGAAGAGGCCATGGAGCTGCAGTTGTCAGTCACCGGTCTGGAAGGCGCGCGCATTCATTTGACCGAGAACGGCCAGGATCACATTCATGTGGCGCCTGCTGGCAATCGATTGTTGCCGGTCGTGGTGCAAGTCCCAATTAGTAGTGCCAAGCCGGGCCTGTATGATATTTCCATCCAGGCGATCGGCGAGCATGAAGGGGGCCGCAAGACCTACGTGAATGAACGCAGTAGTTTCTACATTCCTCAGTAACTTTATAAAGAGCAAAACATGGACGAATCAAAGGACAGTGGACCCTGGTGGCGTGAACCGTGGCCCTGGTTGTTGATGGCCGGCCCGGCTCTGGCTATCGTGGGCTGCGCCATCACTATTGTGCTGGCGTTCCAGAACTTCAGTAATCAGGGAGTGACAGACGGCGGCGTCAAGCAGGGCCTGGTCGTCACCAAAGGCGAGCCTGCTCGAGAGCAGCACTGAAAGTAGTTGATACACCGTTACGCTAGGGTTGAGAGAAGTATGTTTCCGTTCAAGAAGGGGGTACGAATGACCATCCGATCGTTGATGTGGATACTGTGGCCTTCATTCCTGGTCGCTGGGGTGCTAAGTGCAATTGTGTTTGCCTTGGTGGACCCGTTGGACATCGTTGTACTTGGACATATGCAAGTGGATCGACTGACCTTTTATACGGTGGCGTTTTTTCTGTTCTGGGTAGCCGCATCGGTGGCTTGTACGCTTAGCCTGTATATGTCGTCTGGTTCACCAGCGGCATTGGCTGAACCGGCAGATAGTCTGGACTGATTCGGACAAGCGCTAAAAGAGAAAAGCACATGCAAATTGCATGTGCTTTTTTTTGTGCGTAGTGGGTGTCCAGGAGCGGTGCAGCAGGTCGTAGCGCGTTCAGCAAGCTATTTGAGGCCTAGGCAAGGGCCAGGAGCTTTAATCGCACTCCGTGCCTGCCAGCGTGCGCAGGGCGGCCAGGTCCAGCAAGTGGACTTCGCGCTGGGAGATTTTCAGCAGACCTTCGCGCGCAAAACGCGAGAACAGGCGGCTGACCGTTTCCAGTGTCAGGCCCAGGAAGTTGCCGATTTCTTCGCGGCTCATGCGCAGAATGAATTCGTAAGGGGAGTAGCCAAGCAGCGACAGGCGCTGGGACAGGTTCAGCAAGAAGGCAGCCAGGCGTTGCTCGGAACGCAGTCCGGCCAACGTCATCATCAACTGATGGGCGCGGTTGATTTCCTTGCTCATCAAGCGACGGAACTGCTGTTGCAAGATAGGCAGCTGGGCCGACAGACGGTCCAGATCATCGAGGCGGATCACACAGACCTCGCTGTCTTCCAGGGCGATGGCGTGGGAGACATGGCGATTTTCAACCAGGCTATCCATGCCCAGGATTTCTCCTGGTAATAAAAAGCCCGTAATCTGGATGTGGCCGGTGGAATCTTCCAGCTGCATCTTGATCGAACCAGAGCGCAGGCCATAGATTCCCTCGACTGAGTCGGCCAGTCGAAACAGCACGCCGCCCTTGGGGATGCGGATGCGCTCCTTGACTAATTCGTCCAACCGCTCCATTTCATGCTTAGGCATCCCAAGAGGTAGACACACCTCATTGAGCATACAGCTGGAGCAGCGTATGGAGTCAGCGGTAACCGAGATACGTTTTTGCATAAGGAATAATGTCAGATGGCGAAACGCTAAATCTTTGAGTCAAATCAAGTGTAATTGTAGCTTTTTATTGGTTGGTATTCCCGCTAATCCTTAATATGTTTAGTTCTTAAGGCTCGCCCCATGCGGGAAATGGCTGCTCATGCCGGGTACAGCGTGGTCAGGCTGCTCTTGCCAGGTTGTTGTTTAAAAGCGATCCAAACACTTGAATACTTGGTTTTTGTCCTTATCTTCAATTCATCCTGTTATTTGTTGCGAGATCTGGGCGAGCAGTATTTAGTAACTGTTTGCTTTAGCTTATCGCATATTTTCTCAAGTGAAAATTCTATGCGAATCGATAAATTGACAACGAAGTTTCAACAGGCTCTAGCCGATGCGCAGAGCCTGGCTGTTCGCGAAGACAACCCCTATCTGGAACCTGCCCACGTGCTGGTCGCCTTGCTGGCTGATGCCGACTCTGGCACAGGCAGCTTGCTGGCTCGTGCGGGCGTTGCCATTCCCCGTCTGGAAAACGAGCTCAACCGCCTGATCTCCAATCTGCCCAAGGTACAAGGGGCGGAAGGTCAGCAGCAGCTCAGCTCGGCTCTGCAAGCCGCCTTGGCCAAAACCGACAAGGAAGCCGCTCAGCGCGGTGACACCTATATCGCCAGCGAATTGTTCCTGCTGGCCCTGGCAGATGACAAGGGTGAAACGGGTCGTGCGCTGCGCGATGCCGGTTTGCAGCGTCGTGCGCTGGAAGCCGCTATTGAAGCCGTACGCGGTGGTGCCAATGTGAATGACGCCGAAGGTGATAGCAACCGTGAGGCGCTGGACAAATACACCACAGACCTGACCGAGCGTGCCCGTCTGGGCAAGCTGGACCCGGTGATTGGTCGTGACGACGAAATTCGCCGCACGATCCAGATTCTGCAGCGTCGCACCAAGAACAACCCTGTGCTCATTGGTGAGCCCGGGGTGGGCAAGACCGCCATTGTGGAAGGCCTGGCGCAGCGTATCGTGAACAACGAAGTGCCTGAAACCCTGAAGGGCAAGCGCGTTCTGGTGCTGGACCTGGCGGCTTTGCTGGCCGGTGCCAAGTATCGCGGTGAGTTTGAAGAGCGTTTGAAAGCTGTTTTGAAAGAGCTGTCCAAGGACGATGGCAAAACCATTGTCTTTATTGACGAGCTGCACACCATGGTGGGCGCCGGCAAGGCCGAAGGCGCCATGGATGCGGGCAATATGCTCAAACCCGCCTTGTCGCGCGGCGAGTTGCACTGTATCGGTGCCACCACGCTGAACGAATACCGTCAGTACATCGAGAAGGATGCCGCTCTGGAGCGTCGTTTCCAGAAGGTGCTGGTGAACGAGCCGGACATGGAGTCCACGATTGCGATTCTGCGCGGTTTGCAGGAGCGCTACGAGCTGCACCACGGTGTGGCGATTACCGACCCGGCCATTGTGGCCGCGGCCGAGTTGTCGCAGCGCTACATTACGGACCGCTTCCTGCCCGATAAGGCCATTGACCTGATCGACGAGGCTGCTGCCCGTATCCGTATGGAGATCGACTCCAAGCCCGAGGTCATGGACAAGCTGGATCGCCGCATCATTCAGCTGAAGATCGAGCGTGAAGCTGTCATCAAGGACACGGACGAGGCCTCTCAGCGTCGTTTGCAGGCCATCAATGACGAGATGGAAAAACTGCAGCGCGAGTACAACGACTATGAAGAGATCTGGAAAGCCGAGAAAGCGGCGGTTCAGGGCTCGCAAGTCGTTAAAGAGGAAATCGAGAAGGTTCGTGCCGAAATGGCCGAGCTGCAACGCAAGGGTCAGTTCGACAAATTGGCTGAGCTGCAATACGGCAAGCTGCCCGAACTGGAAGAGCGCCTGAAAGCGGCTGAAGCCAATATGGACAAGGCTGATCAGGACAAACCTCGCTTGTTGCGTACGCAGGTCGGTGCCGAGGAAATCGCGGAAGTGGTTTCGCGTGCAACCGGTATTCCTGTGTCCAAGATGATGCAGGGCGAGCGTGAAAAGCTCTTGCAGATGGAAGACTACCTGCACAAGCGTGTGGTCGGTCAAGGTGAAGCAGTACGTTTGGTGTCGGATGCCATCCGTCGCTCGCGTGCGGGTCTGTCTGACCCGTCCCGCCCATATGGTTCCTTCCTGTTCCTGGGGCCAACTGGTGTGGGCAAGACCGAGCTGACCAAGGCATTGGCCAATTTCCTCTTTGACTCCGAGGATCACATGATTCGTATCGACATGAGCGAGTTCATGGAGAAACACTCGGTGGCCCGCTTGATCGGGGCGCCTCCCGGCTACGTGGGCTATGAAGAGGGCGGTTACCTGACCGAGGCCGTGCGTCGCAAACCTTATTCGGTGATTTTGCTGGACGAGGTAGAGAAAGCACACCCCGACGTCTTTAACGTGCTCTTGCAGGTGCTGGACGATGGTCGTTTGACCGATGGCCAGGGCCGTACGGTGGACTTCCGCAACACGGTGATCATCATGACTTCGAACCTGGGTTCGCAGCATATTCAGCGTTTGTCGGGTGAGCCTTACGATGTGATCAAGGAAGTGGTGTGGGAAGAAGTGAAACAGCATTTCCGCCCCGAGTTCCTGAACCGTATCGACGAAGTGGTGGTGTTCCACGGTCTGGAAGCAGAACACATCGAGTCCATTGCTCGTATCCAGCTTGAACGTCTGGATCAGCGTCTGGCCCAGCGTGATATGCATCTGGAAGTCAGCGAGGCTGCTTTGGCGCAGTTGGCCAAGGCTGGGTTTGACCCAGTGTTTGGTGCACGTCCGTTGAAACGTGCTATCCAGCAGCACATTGAGAACCCGGTGGCACGTCTGATTCTGGAAGGCCGCTTTGGTCCTAAAGATGTGGTGCCTGTGGACTGGAAGGACGGCGAGTTTACGTTCACCCGTAGTATCCAGTAATCAGCAGGCTCTGATTTCTGCTGTGCTGGTGAGCGTTGAGCAGTCGAGCTGACCAGCACATGCAGTAAACCGTAGTTGAAACAGCAGTAAAAAAGCGCCTTGGGAAACCAAGGCGCTTTTTCTTTGGCTCTACGGAATGTTTCAAGCCTAGGTTGCTTTCCCTCTGATCCGAGCCACCCGCTTGGGTTTTGGCAAAGACAAAGCTATTCAGAATCCTGGTGGAGCTTATCGATGCACTGCTCGTATAAGGGACAACTGTCAAGCAGAGGCTGTTTCAGCCAGGTGTGCTGAGTCCGTCAGGACGAACGGTCAGGCTTTGCTTAGGCGTTCTCGTGTGCCGGAGCCGGAGGCGGTGTCAGGTCCAGTTCATCCTTGCCGTAGAACTTCACACCGATCTCGACACGAGGGCGGCCTTGCGAACGGCGGTGGCGGTTGGTGTCCCGCAGCGAGTACACGCAACCGCAGTATTCCTGCTGATAGAAATTCTCGCGTTTGCTGATTTCCAGCATGCGTTGCGAGCCGCCACCTTTGCGCCAGTTGTAGGTCCAGTACTTCATCTCCGGATAACGGGCTGCGGCGCGTTCGCCACAGTCGTTGATCTGGTTCATGTCTTTCCAGCGCGAAATACCCAGCACGCTGGAGATGATGTCGTAGCCATTTTCATGGGCGTAGAGGGCCGTGCGCTCAAAGCGCATGTCAAAGCAGACCGTGCAGCGCTCGCCACGCTCGGGAGCGTGCTCCAGGCCGCGTACACGTTCAAACCAGTTATCTACGTCGTAGTCGGCGTCAATGAACTCGATGCCGTGCTGTTCGGCAAAGCGGATGTTTTCCTGCTTGCGCAGTTCGTACTCGCGTACAGGATGGATATTGGGGTTGTAGAAAAAAACGGTGTATTCAATCCCCGAGGCGTGCAAGGCCTCCATCACCTCGCCCGAACAGGGGGCGCAGCAGGAGTGCAGCAGCAATTTCTCGCGCTTCTCCGGCATGGTTAAAACTGGACGATTGAGCTGAGTGGACATGAATCTGAATCCGAGTAAAAAGGCGTCCCGAGTCGGTCGCACAATAAATCAATGCGACTATTGTAGATTCTTGGCAAAGTTTAGTGAAATCAATCTGTTGCCTTAGTACCCCAGGACCTCGTCCCATAGTCGCGTAACGGCCTGCCGCTCCTGGGTCAGCTCGGTTTGCGGCACACGGGCTTTTTCTGCTCCTTCCAGACGCAAAGCGTGCTGACGACGGCGCAGGGCGCGGTAGGCATCGGCCACCTCCTGAGCATGGTCGACCGCGATCAGGCCCGCCTGCGCGGCAATGCCCAGCAAGGCGATATTGCCCAGGTTTTCCAGCAGTTTGGGATGCTCACGGCTATGGCACAGCACCAGATACTGGGTGATGAACTCCACATCCACCATGCCGCCACGGTCGTGTTTCAAGTCAAACAGCTCGCTGCGGTTGGGGTGCCCGGCGCTGATTTTGTCACGCATGTCCAGAATGTCGGCGCGCAGTTTGCGACGGTCGCGTTCCATCAGCAAGATGGAGCGGCGGATTTCATCGAAACGTTCCTTGATCTGGGCATCCCCGGTCACAAAACGGGCGCGGGTAATGGCCTGGTGCTCCCAGGACCAGGCGCTGCGGGTTTGATACTGCTCGAAGGCATCCACGCTGACAGCCAGCAAACCGGCGTCACCATCCGGGCGCAAACGCAGGTCAATATCGTAGAGACGGCCGGAGGAGGTCATGGCGGACAACCAACTGGTCATGCGGCGGGCCAGCTTGATGTAGCGCTCCACATTGTCCTGGCTGGGGTCGTCGTACAAAAACACCAGATCCAGGTCCGAGGCGTAGCCAATTTCCTTGCCGCCCAGCTTGCCATAGGCAATGACGGCAAAGCGGGGCGGGGTGTCATGTTCGGGGCCCAGGCTGCGGGGGCGCGTCAGAGGCCAGGTACGTTCCAGCGTTTCGGCCAGCATCATGTCGGCCAGGGCCGAGAGCTGGTCGGCCAAGGCCTCCACCGTCAGCACGCCTTCCAGATCCTGAGCCAGCAACTGGAAGGTGATCTGGTGCTGCCAGTCGCGCATCATGTTCATTTGCTGTTCGACGTCGGCCTGGCCATCGGGCAGGCGGCACGCGTCCAGATCGCGGCACATTTGCTCGGACAGGGCCGCAAAGTCCGGAATCTCCATCAGCGAATGCCATTCGATCAGACTGTCCAGCAGGAGCGGATACTGAGCCAGATACTGCGCGGCCCAGGGGCTGGCCGAAACAATACGGGCAACGCGGGCCAGCGTGTCCGGGTATTCCGCCAGCAAAGCCAGATAGGCGCTGCGCTGGGCAATCAGCTCGATCAGGTTAAAGAGCCGGGTCGCCGTCATTTCCGGATTTTCGGAGCGGTAGGCGTAGTCTTCGGCCAGGGGAATCAAGCGTTGTACGCGATCCAGGCTGGCGTTGGGCAGGCTGCGCAGGCGATGGCTGTTGAGCAGGGCCTGACGCAATTGTTCGATGCGTTCCTGCAAAGCCTGATCCTGCTCGGCGCTGTTGACTTCAGGGGCGGGGGCGGCCGCGGCAGGAGGTTCGGCACTGGCTTCCTCGCCCATACCTGCCAGACGGAAGGCATTACGGAAGGTATGCGACACAAATTTTCGGTGCTGGCCTAGCTGCTCGTCGAAATCGGCCAGGCTCAGGCCTAAGGTGGCCGCCAGCTCGGTGCGCAGTTCTTCGTCCTGGGGCAGCAAATGGGTTTGCTCGTCCTCACGGTACTGCAGGCGGTGTTCGACACGCCGCAAGAAGGTATAGGCGGCCAGCAGCTTGTCGCAGACCTCCTGGTCCAGCAGTCCGGCCGCGCATTGACCGCGCAAAGCCTTGTGCAGGCTGCTTGTTTGCAGGGAAGGCTGTCGTCCACCGCGTATCAGTTGATTGAGCTGAACCACAAACTCAATTTCTCGAATCCCGCCATCCCCCAGCTTGATGTTGTGCCAGGTCTCCACGCCATTGCGGTTCAGGGCGCGGCGTGTCCAGTCCTGACGGATGCGCTCGCGCAGGCCGCGCAGGGCGGACAGGGCATCAAAGTCAAAATATTTGCGGTACACAAAAGGAGTACGCAGCGCTTCGAAGTGATGCACATCACCCGCGCTGCGGCTGCCTTCAAAGGCTTGGGCCTTGATGGGGCGGGCCTTGATCCAGGCATAGCGTTCCCATTCCCGGCCTTGGTTGACCAGATAGTTTTCCAGGGCCTGCATGCTCCAGGCCAGCGGCCCGGAATCGCCGTCCGGGCGCAGGCGCAAGTCGGTGCGAAACACCTGGCCGAAGGCATCCGTATCGGACAGCACGGGCATCATGCGCTGGGTAACTTTGCCGTAAAACTCGTGATAGCTCAGGGGGCGGCGGCCATCGGTTTCGCCGTCCTCGTCGTAGAGCATGATCAGGTCAATGTCCGAGGAAACGTTTAATTCCTTCCCGCCCAGCTTGCCCATACCCAAAATAATCATCTCCTGGGGCAGGCCAGTTTCCGAATTTTTAGGAATACCGTGGATTTCCGCCAGTTGCTGCGCCACGGTTTCATAGGCTTGTGCCACGGCCAGATCAGCCAGGCTGCTCATGGCCTGCATGACTTCTTCCAAGGGCGCCAGGCCATTGATATCGCGGATCATCAGCACCAGGAAAACCCGCTCGCGCAGTTGGCGCAAGGCCTGGCGCACTTGTGCCAGACGATCATTATCGGGTTCGGGCAGCAAAGTCCTATACCATTGCGTAATCAGTGCGGGGGTGACAGGGTGCTGGGCTTGCTCTTCCAACCACGTTCCAAATTGTGGTTGAGCGTTTACTTTTCGACGCAAGGGGCCGGACCATTGCATCACGGGCTTCAATATAATGGACTGGCTCATACGATAAGAGGCTTTTCGGATAAGGGGGAACGGCAAGTGAAATGACTTGTCTGACTAGGCCGGAAATGACCGCATCTAACTATACTCGGGAATTGATTGCATGGTAGTTCGAGGGCTTGTGCGACTGGCGCTGGTGCTCTATTTTGCGCTGATGCTAAGCCTTGTCGGGCTACGTTATTTGTTCGTGCCCCAGCTGGACAATCTGCGTCCCTATCTGGTGCAGAAAATCAGCGAACAAACCGGCCTGCAAGTCCAGATTCAAGAATTAAAAGGCGACTGGCAGGGCTGGAATCCCCATCTTTCCGTGACGAATCTGTCGCTGGCAGAACCCGGGCAGGAGCCCATGTTGCAGTTGCCCAAGCTGCAGGCCGATATCAGCTGGAAGTCCTTGTTCAGTGGTTCGCTGCAGTTGCGTCAGCTGGATGTGCAGGGTTTGACGATTCCGGTACGGCGCGACCCCCAGGGACAGATTCTGGTGATGGGCCAAGTGCTGGATTTGAATGATGAGAGTGCGCCCTCAGAACCGGAGGCTTGGCAAGGGCCGGTTCGCTGGCTGCTGGAGCAGCGTGGTATCCGCATTCAGGGCATGTCCTTGCAATGGCAGGATGATATGCGCGGCGCACCTGCCTTGCACCTGCCCGCGATTGAATGGCAGATTGGCTACCGACAGGGCTGGCACGAGGTGAACCTGGCTACCGCCTTGCCAGCCAATCTGGGTGAATCCCTGGCCCTGTCCTTGCGTGTACAAGGCAAACGTCGTCTGCCTGAAAATGTGGATGTGCTGGATCTGCCTTGGGAAATGACGGCACAGGCCAAGGCAGTAGACGCACCCGCGCTGCGCCCATGGCTGGACGTGCCAGTGGCCTTGGACAGGGGCTGGGTCAATATGCGTGCGCAGGCCAGCCAGCCCAAGGCCGAGCAGACCATACAGATGCAACTGCTTGCTCAAGTGCGGGATATGGCCGTACTGACTGAGAGCGAAGATCGCCTGCAGCTGGAGCAGGCCAGTCTGGAGCTGGAGGGTGGTCTGAACGATTTGCAAGCACTGGCCCAAGGCAAGCAAAGTGGTGATGTCCAGTGGGCGCTGGCAATGACTGGCTTTGGCCTGCGTGTGCCGGATTTGTTTGCCCAATACCTGGCGGTGGATCAGCTCAATGCTCAAGGGACCGTTCATCGCGATGAGCAGGCCAGACTCAGCGTCAGCAAAATGAATCTTGCTTTGCGCAATCCTGACCTGGATGCGCAATTAACAGGAAGCTGGCGTGAGGATGTCAAGTTCGAGGCCGGTGTGGCGGACTGGCAGGGGCAATTCAAGCACCTGAATCTGGCGGCTTTGGTGAATTATCTGCCTTTGACGGTCAACCCTCTGGCGCGCGAATGGATGCAGGCTGGATTGGTGCAGGGGGCAGTGCGAGACGGAACAATCCGGCTGCAAGGGGGGCTGGATACCTTTCCGTATGGCTTGAGTCCGGAGGATGGCAGTTTTGAAGTGGCTGGTAGATTGGACGATGGGATTGTGGATTATCAGCCCGCCCGTCCCCAGCGTTTGGCCTGGCCGCGTCTGGAAGGCGTGCAAGGCAGCATACGCATGCATAACGACAATCTGGACATTGTGGCCCAGCAGGCGCGCATGCCTATCGCCAAGCAGCGGGATATCGCACTGCGCGATATTCAGACCCACATTACTTCCTTGGAGCAAAACAGCTTTTTGAAGCTTGAGGGCGTGTCGCAGGCTCCGGCGACCAGTTATCTGGCCCTGGTTCATCAATCGCCCTTGAATGCCTTGCTGGATGGCTTGCTGGCCGACAGTCGCGTCAAAGGGGATTGGACCGTACCCATCAATTTGCAGATTCCTTTGGATAATGCGGACGACGCCCAGGTACAGGGCCAAATCCAGATGAGCAATGGCGAGTTTCAATACATGCCTGAAGCCCCCTCGTTTACGGCCTTGAGCGGCGAACTGGCCTTCAGTGAAAAGGGTGTCAGTGCCCGGACGCTGACGGGCAAGATGCTGGGCGGTGATACCCAGATCAGCGGTGTGCTGGAACCCGGCAAGCCCGGTTTGCAGCTCAATGGTGTGCTGACTGCGCAAGGTCTGGAGCAGTACCTGGAACTGAAGGGCGTACAGCGCCTGCAGGGCCAGACTCCCTACAAGGTGCTGATGAAGCTGGATGCCAAGAGCTCTTTTTCCTTTGGTGTGGAGTCCGATCTGACGGGGCTGGCGCTGAACTTGCCCGAACCTTTCCACAAGCCTGCCGAGCGCGCAGCCAAATTGAAGGCGGATTGGAGTAGCGACTCCGCCGCAAAAATGGACCGTTTGCAGATCAGCCTGGAAGACAGACAGACCTTTTTGCTGAACCTGTTGCATGCCCAAGGCTCGCGCCAAGGCAGCTATTTTCAAAGTGGCAGCATGGGGACGCCGGGGCTGGTGAACTGGCCCAAACGCGGTCTGGAACTGCATAGCCGTCATGACCGTATGGATCTGGATGCCTGGGAGAGGGTGGTCGAGGAGTTTGGTCAGAATCTGGATGGCAGTCCGTTGACGCCTTCGGACCGTCCCTTGCTGCCTTTGCTGGAGCGGGTGCGCCTGCAAGCGGATCAGGCATTTTTCAGAGGGCAAGTGCTGGATCAGCTGGAGATGGAAAGCACGGAAGATGCCGCTGGCAGACTGTTTCTGCGCCTGAAGGCCAAGCAGGCAGAAGGGCGTTTGCAGGCCCAGCATCAAGATGGTCGCTACACCGGCATGTTCAATGCCAATTTCTCTCATTTGTACCTTGATAGTGGCAGGCCCGATTGGGCCTGGCCCGACGCTGAACAGCCCATGAATGACGATCTGCTCTTGCCCGCAATCTCGTTCAAGGTGGATGACTTGCAGATACAGGGCGTGCGCTTTGGCAAGCTGGAAGCCAAGGGCAAGCCTGCTGGAAAAGGAGCAAAGTGGACGCTGGAGAACTTTTCCTTGAATGCCCAGGGGATGCAACTGCACGGTTACGGCTCTTTGGCATTGACTGGCCCGCAGCGCGGGCTGGAATTGGTTGCCAATAGTCAGGTGAGCAATCTGGGGCAGTTTGTAGATGTCAGCGGTTTGCTGACCGAGTCCATCAAGGATGGCGACGGTACCGTGCAGGCGGCCTTGTTCTGGGGCGATTTTCCCTGGTCTTTTGACAAGCGCAATATTCGCGGCCAGTTCAATGTGGATTTGCGTAAAGGGCGTTTTATCAGCCTGAAATCGCGCTCGGCCAAATTGCTGGAGCTGCTCAGCCTGCAGTCCATCTCGCGCTTGAGCCGCCTGGATCTGGACTTGTTCGGTGCAGTGAAGGAGGGGTTTGCATTCGATAGCCTGACCGGGCGCATGAACCTGTCGCAGGGCAAGCTGGAACTGGACAATTATCAGATCAAGGGCCCGGCGGGGGCGATCAGCCTGAAAGGCTGGATTGATATCAAGGACGAAACGCTGGACTTGATTGCCGTGGTGGACCCGAATCTGGACATGAGTGGCGCAGCGATTGCGGCTTATTTCACTGTCAACCCCATGGTGGGGGTAGGGGCCTTGCTGACGCAGTGGTTGATGCAGATCCCGATGAGCAGTCACCTGTCGGTTACCTACGCCGTTACGGGCAAGATCGACGATCCCCAGCTGAAAGAGATGGAAGCGCCGGCGGTCAGTGCCGCGAAACAAGAGAAACAGCCGCATGTTGAACCTTGATGCCAGAGACCTGACTCATAGCGGGTTTCCCTGAGTTCGAGGTGCCGCAAGTTGTTTGCGTGTTTTAACCCCTTTGTGAAGGATGGGCCGATGAGTGCACATAGACTGAAACGACTGGCAGTGACATGGATTGTGGCTGGCTGGTCTGTCCATGCAGTCGGGGCGCAAACCCATCCGGTGGTTCAGGCCGCACAAGAGGCTGAGCAGTCCTTGCAGGCCCGTATCGGTCTGGCCGTGCTGGATACGGCAGATGGCCAGCTCTGGCAGTATCGCGCCGACGAACGTTTCCCCATGGCCAGCACCAGCAAGGCCTTGATTTGTTCTGCCTTGTTGGCCAGAGGGCCGGGGGCGATGAAGACGGCCTGGCTAATTAAAGAGGAAGCTATTCAGTCTTACGCCCCCACGACGGAAAACCTGATCGGCCACTATGTGTCAGCGGCCCAATTGTGTGCGATTACGATGCGCAACAGCGACAATACCGCCGCCAATGGGGTGCTGGAGATGCTGGGTGGACCGCAGGCCGTCACCTCCTTTCTACGCACTATCGGCGATACGGTGACGCGTCTGGACCGTAATGAGCCCAGCCTGAATGAAGCCACGCCCGGGGACCTGCGTGACACAACGACCCCGCAAGCCATGGTGCAGACCTTGCAAAGTCTGGTCCTGGGCGATGCGCTTAAAACCCCAGACCGTGATCGGCTGACTGATTGGCTGCGCCATAACGAAGTGGGTGGGCCTTTGCTGCGGGCGGGAGTACCTGAAAGCTGGACCGTGGCAGATCGAACGGGAGCAGCAGGATACGGCACGCGTGGGGTGGTGGCGGTGCTGTGGCCACCAGAGCGTGCGCCGCTGGTGGCTGCTGTCTACATCACGGAAACGAAAGCCTCGATGGAAGCGCGCAATGCGGCCATCGCGGCTATCGGCAAAGTAATTGCACAGGCAGTGGATCAGAAAGCACAGCCTTGAATCAGCTGGTGGGTACTGGCGGGGACAGGCCACTTAGCCGGCCTGACGCTCCAGCATTTCATCCAGCGTTGCGTAATAGCTCATGGAGGCATGGCGCAGATTCGTGCGTACATGCTCGCGCGCCTGTTCCGGATCTTTATCCAGAAAGGATTGCAGGATGCCACGGGTCGCCTGCATGGACAGTTCCCGATAGCGCGTATCGCGCAAGGTGGCCAGACGTACCGCTTCTACGTGGTCACTCAGGCGAAAAATCATGGTGCTCAAATGCGGGTTGGGGCATAGCGAAATCCAGCTTTCCCGAAACGCATCGTTGGCAATCATGTATTGCATGGGGTCGGCGGCAGCATGGGCTTTTTCTGAGGCATTGGCCGCCTTGTTCATCAAGGCCAACCCTTCCAGATTGGCTTGCAAGCAGGCAGCAGCGGCCGCTTCAGGCTCGAGCAACATGCGTATTTCAAAAATCTGCGCAATATCGGCCGGGGTGAAGCGCCGCAGCATGAAGCCGCGCGAGGTGCCCTCCAGCAATCCTTCGTTGGTCAGTTGCAGCAGGGCTTCGCGCACAGGCATGCGCGAGACTTGCAGTTCCGCAGCAATTTCATGGTCGACCAGACGGTCGTCATAGCTGATGTCGCCACTGCGCATGCGGCTGCGCAGGTGTTTGTAGACCTGCTGGCGTATGTTCAGTTTGGGGGCGGCAGGCTGGTTTTTATTCATTGGTTTTGGGTAAGACGGTGAACAGGCAGTCGGCATGGCGTCCCTGTGCGCAGCAGTGTGTTTCCTGCACCTGGACGGGCTGATCGTAGATCAGTTGGCCGACGGCTGTAAGCATACCAACGATAGGCCGGCACAGGGGCCGATCATGGGAGCCAAATCCCCAGGCAAAGGGGCTGTTTTGCACGCGAACCTGCAAAGCTCCCGTCGCCTCTGTTTGAATGTCCCAGTTCCCCCAACCCAGCTGTGCCGAGATATCGGCAATGCTGTCCAGCAAGGCCTGCGGGTCGTGATTGATGGCTTCCCAATACGCCTTGGCTGACAAACCACCTTGCTCCATCACGGCCTGCCCCAATGCATCCAGCGCCTGCGTTCGGGCGGGTTCATCCAGCCGGCGAAACAGCCCCATCAACACGTCGACACGCATCATCAAGTAGCGCCGATCAGCGTCCAAAATCTGGCCCTGTGCCGTATCCCAGCTTAATCTGTCTCTGAATTCAGTCATTTTAAATAAAAAGTATATTGTTTTATTTTTAGATAATAGTTTGATATTAAAGCAAATAAATTATAGGGAAAACCATTATCTATTTAATTTAAGAATAAACTATATACTTTTTCGCAAGGCGGACTAGCGCTGGAATGAAGTGCATAACAAAAGGGGACAAATGGTGAAAGCGTTGCGAAAAAGCGTAGTGGGGCTGGCCTTGGGGGCTGCCTTGATGATGGGCTGGGGGACGGCCAGCCAGGCAGCCGGGAGCGAGCTGAAAATTGCGTTTCCGGTTGATATTCCGTCCTGGGACCCGACCTCGGTTACCTTTCCGGCTGGCCAGTCGATTTACAAGGCCGTGTTTGATTCACCCCTGTTTGTGGGTGACGATCTGAAGGTGGCGCCACGCCTGATCGAGTCCTGGGAATGGGCAGACGAGCAAGGTCAGGCCTTGAAAGTAAAGCTGCGCGGCAAGGTGAAATTCCATGACGGCAGCGACATGACGGCCGAGGATTTGAAATTCACCTTCGATCGTGCAATCAACAAGAAAACACTGGCTCTGAACGGCATGTTGCCCACTCTGAAGTCGGTGGAAGTGACCGGCCCGCTGGAAGCCATTATTCATTTCAGTTCGCCCACGCCAACGGCCCCCAAAGGCCTGGCCTTCTTGTCGGCCTATATCCTGCCCAAAGCCTATTTCGAGAAGGTAGGGGAAGAGGAATTCCTGAAGCGCCCAATTGGCGCAGGCCCATACAAGCTGAGCGATTATCAGCGTGGTTCCCGCATCACTCTGGAAGCCTTTGAGGACTACTGGCAAGGTGCGCCAGACCTGAAGCAGGTCGTGTTTGAAATTGTGCCGGATTCCTCGGCACGCGTCGCTGCGGTTGAGTCCGGTCGGGCTGATGTCTCGGTTCAGATCCCGGTGCGCGAAATTGCCCGTCTGGAGAAGAATCCCAAGCTGGAAGCCAAGGTCTACCCGTATAGCGAGATCTACATTTTGCAGATGCCCAGCTATGTAGAAAGCTTTAAAGACGTGCATGTACGTCGTGCCATGAACATGGCCATCGACAAGGCCGGTCTGTCCCGTGCTTTTTACAAAAATGTCGCGCAGCCCTTGTCGGTTCTGGCCACCAAAGGCTCGCCCGGCGATGTGCCTGATCTGAACATTCCTTTCGACAAGAAAGCAGCCGTAGAGGAATTGGCCAAAGCGGGTTACAGCACGGAAAAACCGTTGACCATTACCTTGTACTCCACCAATAACACCTTCCCATCGGACTACGATGTGGCCCGTGCGGTGGCGCAAATGTGGAGCCAGATTGGTGTGCAGACCACGGTTGAGGAAATTACCGTGGCCAAGTATCTGGAGCTGAGTCATTCGTCCAAATTGACGGGTGTGATGCTGTACAGCTGGGCCAATGCAACGGGCGATCCGGAGATTTTCACGGGCCGCATTCTGGATCCGCGCCTGCGTTTTTCCACCTGGAAAGAAGAGCGTTTGGCGGGCACCCTGGATGAGCTGAACCGGCAGATGGACGAGGACAAGCGAGTAGCCGGTTATCAGGCGCTGAATCGTGAAGCGGCGGAACAGGCCTGGAGTCTGCCGGTGCTGCAGTCCATCTCCACCATTGCCTACAAAAAGGGCTTGAAGCTCAACACCTATCAGACGGGCTACATCCTGCCGCAGGAATATTCCTGGCAGTAAGCCTTTCATGCACCCCGCAGCATCGTGCTGCGGGGTGGTCTACCGGGTTCCTCCCGGCGTATTTTCTCCTGCGGTTCTCTTCATGAAAAACGTTTGCTTCCTGATGGCGCGCAAGCTCGTCTTCGTGCTGGTGACGGCGTTCCTGCTGTCCATGATCGTGTTCTTCATGCTGCGCGTCATTCCCGCTGACTCTCTGGGCATGATGCTGCCTCCTTCGGCCACCGAAGCCGATGCGCAGGCGCTGCGTGTTGAGCTGGGCATGGATGGCTCGGCCTTGCATCAGTACCAGGTTTGGTTGAGCGGTGTGTTTCGTGGCAATCTGGGCAACTCCATCTTCTTTCATCAACCAGTGACGGGCTTGCTGGCCCAGGCTTTGCCACCCACGCTGGAGCTGGCCTGTATCAGCTTGCTGATGGCTTTGCTGATCTCCATTCCCGGCGGCCTTGTTCTGTACTTGCTGGACAAGAAAAAGATCGAATTTGTGGCCGACTTTGTGCTGGTGCTGCTTCTGTCAGTGCCATCCTTTCTGTGGGGCATTATTTTGATCGTGGTGTTCGGTGTGCTGTTCCCGGTCCTGCCCTTTATGGGGCGGATGGAAGGGACACCCGCTGTGGATGGCGGCACGGGCTTTCTGCTGTTTGACCTCTTGATACGCGGTCAGTGGCAAGCCTGGTGGGATGCCATTTCGCATTTGCTTCTGCCCGCCCTGGCCTTGGCCCTGGCTTTCAGTCCCATCGTGATTCGTGTGCTGCGCTCCAGCCTGATTGAAACGGCCAATAGCCAGTACGTGAATGTCGCCCGCCTGCGTGGTGTGCCGGAATGGCGCGTGCTGCTGGTGCACATGTTGAAAAACGCGGCCCTGCCTACCTTGACCTTGATCGGTGTGCAATTTGGCTTTTTGTTTGGTGGCACCTTGCTGATCGAAGTCATTTTTTCCTTCCCCGGTATCGGCAATCTGATGGTGCAAGCCATCAAGAACCACGACCTTCCCCTGATTCAGGGCGTGGCCCTGGTGTTCTGTTTGATGGTGTTGGCCGTCAACTTCTGTGTCGATGGCTTGTACAGCGTTATGAATCCACGTCTGAGGTCCGCATGAGCGCGCATCCACATTCTTTCTGGCAAGCGCGGCTGCGGCCTGTGCTAGCCCATCCCAAAGTGCTGGTTGGCGGCACTCTGGTCTTGATCTTTGCTCTGGTGGCCTTGTTTGCCCCCTTGCTGGCGCCCAATGATCCTAATGCACAGGACTTGCTGGCCACGCTCTTGCCACCCGCCTGGCAGGACGGCGGTCTGGCGCAGTATCCCTTGGGTACGGATGGCCTGGGGCGATGTATTTTGTCGCGTCTGATTTATGGCAGCCGTGTGGCCTTTCAGGTTGCAGTGACTGCCGCCGCCGGCACCATGGTGCTGGGCACGGTGTTGGCTATTTTGGCCGGTTATATCGGTGGCTGGTTCGACCGGGGAGTCAGCTCCCTGGTGGTGTTGTGGATGGCATTCCCGCCCGTGGTGTTTTCCATGATGTTGATGGTGGGCTTGGGCACGGGTCTGTTCAATGTGATTCTGGCCGTGGTGCTGGTGGACTGGACCCGTTTTTATCGCGTGGTTCGGGCCGAAGTGCTGGTGGCGCGTCAGCGTGATTATGTGTATGCCGCGCATCTGCTGGGCTTTTCCCACCTGCGCATCATGCTGCGCGAAGTGCTGCCTAGCGTGGCGCCACTAATCGTCACTTTGTTCAGCCTGCAAATGGGGGTGGCTATTGTGGTTGAAGCCATCCTCAGTTTCGTGGGCCTTTCTGTTCCTTCTGATGTGGTGGCCTGGGGCGTGATGCTGGCTGATGGTCGTGATCAGATTTACCAGGCAGGCTGGGGTCTGATGGCGCCAGTGATTGGCATTGTGTTTGCAGTGCTGGGTTTCAATTTGCTGAGTGATGGTTTGCGCACCACGCTGGATCCTCGGCTCAAGCAACGAGGAGCGCACTGATGAGCGTGCCGGTTATTGAATTCAAGCAAGTGAGTGTCTCGGTGCCGGTACAAGGGCAATCGGTCGAGCTGCTGCGCAAGGTCTCGTTTGCGGTGCAAGCAGGCCGCACCTTGGGTCTGGTCGGGGAGTCCGGCGCGGGCAAGAGCATGATAGGGCGGGTGATCTCGGGCATGTTGCCCAGCAACCTGCGTCTGTCCTCGGGCCAGGTCTGTTTTCAGGGCTCAGTGGTCACGGGTGCACAAATGCGTCGTCTGCTGGGTCGCAAAGTGGCCTTTGTGCCGCAGGAGCCCTTGTCCTCGTTGAATCCGGTGCTGACCATACGCCAGCAGATGTTCGAGCACTTGGCTCGACTGGGTATTCCCCGTGCATCCCGCGAGCAATATTGCCTGGAACGTCTGCATGAAGTGGGTCTGCCTGATCCACCGTCTATGCTGGGACGCTATGCCCATGAGCTTTCCGGCGGACAGTGCCAGCGTATCTTGATTGCCATGGCTTTTTCCGGCGACCCGGAACTGATCGTGGCCGACGAGCCTACAACGGCCTTGGATGTGATTACCCAAGCGCAAATCATCCGGATTCTGCGCGATGTGCAGCAGCGCCATCAAACCGCCGTGATTCTGATCACCCACGATCTGCGCATGGCTGCTCACGTCTGTGACGAGGTGGCCGTGCTGTATGCCGGGGATGTGGTCGAACAAGGTCCTGCTGCAGATGTTTTGGATACACCTTTGCATCCTTATTCCTGGGCCTTGAAGAACGCGACGCCAGCATTGAATGGCCCTTTGTACGCCTTGCCGTCACTGGCCGACATCATGCCGGGCTTGAAAGACATGCGGGATCTGCCGGGCTGTCGTTTTGCCCGTCGTTGCCCTACGCGTAATGCGGTCTGTGAACAGCGCGCGCCAGAGTTGGAAGCGGTGAAACCCGGTCATTGGGTCAGTTGCGCTGGTCCCTGTATGACGCGTGATGTGGCGTCGCAAGCCCAGCTGCATGTCCTGCCGCAAGGGCCTTCTGACGAGTCCGCCCCGCTGGTTGAATTTCAGAGCGTGGAGCGTAGCTACCGAGTGACACGCAATGGTCGCCGTAGCCTGATGTATGCCTTGCGGCCCCTGTCATTGAGCGTGCGCCCCGGCGAGATGGTTGGCGTGGTGGGGGAAAGCGGCAGTGGCAAAAGCACCGTCGCCCGTTTGATGGTGGGTTTGTTGCAGCCCAGCGGTGGCCAAGTGCTGGTGCAAGGTCAGTCCCGCGAGCAGTTTGCCAAAGGGCAGGGCGAGTCCTTGTCGCAGACGATTCAGATGGTCTTTCAGGACCCGGATTCGGCCTTGAACCCACGCCGCAGCGTACAGCAACTGGTAACGCAGGTACTGGAGTTGCAGCCGGGGATGACGCCCGAGCAGCGTCGTCAGAAAGCCGACGAGTTGATGGCGCAGGTGGGCATTGCCCAGGATGCGGGTTTGCGTTTCCCCTCGGAACTGTCCGGTGGGCAAAAGCAACGCGTGAACATTGCCCGCGCCTTATGCGTGCAGCCGCGTCTGTTGGTGGCGGACGAGATTGTGTCCGGTCTGGATGTGTCGGTGCAGGCGCTGATCTTGAATCTCTTGCTGCGACTGAATAAGGAGTTAGGCATCGCAGTGGTGTTCATCTCGCACGACTTGTCCGTGATTCGCTATTTGTGCACACGAGTGCTGGTGATGAAAAACGGTGAAGTCGTGGAGCAAGGAAATACCGCCGAGGTGTTTGCCGACCCGCAGCATCCCTATACCCGTCTTTTGCTGGGCAGTGTGCCGCCGGATGATTCCAGCCAGATCTGGCCTGCGCCTTTGGACTGTCCGTCCCAAACCGTGGGTGAGGCTGCACCTGCTTTAGTACCCGCTATGGCGGTCTGAATCCCGTTTTACTCGTATTTACAGGAAGCACTATGAGTTATGCCAATAACGAGGCCGCCTTGTCGGGCCTGACCCAGGACCATCAGGTCCATCGGGATGCCTATCTGGACGAGGACGTCTTTCAACTGGAAATGGAACGGCTGTTCAGCCGTGCCTGGCTCTATGTGGGCCATGAAAGTCAGGTGCCCAAAACGGGCGATTATGTATCGGTGACCTTGGCACAAAGCCCCGTCATCATGCTGCGCCATAGCGATGGCTCGGTGCGGGTGGTGATGAACCGTTGCGCCCATAAGGGGGCCAGACTGGTCAGCGAACCCAGCGGTAATGTGGGCAAGATGCTGCGTTGTCCGTACCACGCCTGGACCTACAAGCTGGATGGCTCGCTGCTGGCGGTGCCGCTGAAAAATGCCTATGAAAACACGGAGTTTTCGCAATGTCCGGCTGCAGGCGGCCTGTCCACACCGGGGGCGGTAGAAAGCTATCGCGGCTTTGTGTTTGCCCGCCTCAGCAAGGAAGGGTTCAGCCTGCAAGAATATTTCGGTGATGTGTTGCAGGCCCTGGACAATATGGCGGATCGCTCTCCGGAAGGGGAGTTGCAGGTGGCTGGCGGTTCGATTCGTACCGTCATCAACTGCAACTGGAAGATGTACATGGAGAACATCAACGACACCGTGCATCCCATCTCCACGCATGAGTCGGCCTCCAGCTCGGCAGCCAAAGTGGGTGAAGTGTTCAAGGAAGAAGACCCCACCGCGCTGGAGCAATTGCTGCCCTTCGGTTCGGGCTATGACTTCTATTCACGCATGGGCGTGGAAACGTACCCGAACGGGCACAGCATTCTGGGCACCAAGTTCAGCATTCATACCGACTATTCCGGGATTCCGGGTTACGAAGCCATGATGAACGAAGCCTGGGGCGAGGAGAAAGCGGCTCGGGTGCTGGGCTTCAATCCACAAAATGTGGTGTTTTACCCCAGCATGGCAGCCAAGGGTTCGCCGCAGATTATTCGTGTATTGCGACCTTTGGCGGTAGACCGAACCTTGCTGGAAGTGTGGGTGTTTCAGCCCAAAGGGGCACCGCGTGAAATGCTGGATCGCGGCCTGACTTATAGCCGTCTGGTTTACTCCCCCATGAGTGTTGTCGCCCATGACGATGTGCACTTGTTCGAGAGCCAGCAAGCCAGCCTGAAAGCCCAAGGCAATCCGTGGGTGAATCTGCTGCGTCAATACGATGCGCAGGAAGGTGAGCAGGGCAAGGGCAGCTTTGACGATGCGAATAATGAATGGGTCATACGCAACCAATACCGTGCCTGGAAGCAAGGCATGAAGCAGCAGGAGCAGGAGTGATGGGGATGGCGCAAGAGCAGGGCCAGCGCAGTGGCCAAGTACAGCATGCATTGCAAGAGGGGCAGCAACAGCAGCAACCATTGAATCCGCAGCAAAGCCAGGAACAAGGCCAGCGTCTGGACCAAACGACGAGCATGCAACAAAGCCTGCAGAACTTTGTATGGCAAGAGAACGCCTTGCTGGACGAGGGGCGCTTTGATGAATGGTACGAGCTATTCGCACAGGATGGCCTGTACTGGATTCCCGGTGAATCCGGCCAGGAAAGCCCCGAAGGGCGCATGTGCATTGCCTTGGAAAATCGTATGTTGATGCGCTTGCGTATTGATCGCCTGTCGCATCACCGTGCCTTTTCCTTGCAACCCGGTGTACGTGGTCTGCGTGTGATTCAACATCCACGCGTTCAGTCCGAACATCCTGACGAGGACGGCTGCTATACCGTGCGCACCAATCTGATTTATTCGGAGTATCAGAAGCAAAGAACCGAGGTTCTGCCCGCTACTGCCTCCTACCGTTTGCGCGCCGTCGATCAGGCTTGGGAGATCGTGGAGAAGCGGGTGGACTTGTTGAGTGTGGATGGTTATTTACCCACCATTCAGCTCTTCATTTAGGCCGCCTATGCAGACGACTGACACATCACCCCGCTATCGCAGCCTGTCTTGTGAAGGCATGGACGACAGCATGGCTTACCGCCTGCTGACGTCCCTGATCGTGCCGCGTCCTATTGCCTGGGTATGTACTATGGAGGAGTCGGGCAGTGTGAATCTGGCGCCGTTCAGCTCCTTTAATTACGTGGCGCACAGCCCGCCCATGCTGGCGATAAATATCAACCGTAATGATGACGGTAGCTTGAAGGATACGGCCCGTAATTTGCAGGCCAGTAAAGAATGTGTGGTGCAGTTATGCCGCGAGTCTGATCTGGCGGCGGTTCACGCCAGTGCTGCTGCCTTGCCGCCCGGTCAAAGCGAGGTACAGGAGTTGGGCAGGAGTCTGGTGCCCAGCCAGCATGTGCGCGTGCCTCGCCTGGGTGGGGCCGCCGTGCAGATGGAGTGCAAGCTGGATCAGGTGGTGGATTTAGGGCGTGGCGTGAACCAGCTGCATATTATGGAAGTGCTGGCTTTTCACGTTGATTCGTCCTTGATGGACGAGAAGGGGAAAGTAGATCTGGAGGTGTATCGGCCTTTGGCTCGGTGGGCTGGGCCGTATTATGCACAGCGTGGGGATATTTTTCTGCCTTGATGTTGTTGCCTGGTTTCTGGTCTGGTTTCTGGTCTGGTTTCCGGCCATGTTTGTAGACAAGCAGGGCTTCGCTACGACCATGGTGGGTGACTCTACACGGGTAACTGGACCAGGACTTTCAAGGGCAGATAATTCCAAACCTGCGACAGACACTTCCGGCTTGGCCAGAAACAAAAAAAACCGCCTTGTGGGCGGTTTTTTTGACTACTGAGCAAGGCGCAAAACTTAATAAACACCTTGATGACGCATGGCATTGGCGACTTTGACAAAGCCGGCAATATTGGCGCCGTTAACGTAGTGGATGAAGTCGCTTTCTTGACCATAGTTCACACAATTTTCGTGGATGTCACGCATGATGGAGTGCAGCTTTGCGTCAACTTGTTCGCGTGTCCAGCTCAAACGCTGGGCGTTTTGGCTCATTTCCAGACCGGATACGGCAACACCACCTGCATTGCTGGCTTTGCCTGGGGCATACAGAATCTTGGCGTGGATAAAGGCATCGACTGCGTCCAGCGTGCTGGGCATATTGGCGCCTTCGGCAACGCAACGCACACCGTTCTTGATCAGGACTTCAGCATCTTTGCCATCCAGCTCATTCTGGGTTGCGCAAGGCAGGGCGATGTCCACGGGGACGTGCCAAGGACGTTTGCCTTCTTGAAAGAGCAAGCCGTGTTCTTTGGCGTAATCCACCAGACGACCACGTTGCACATTTTTAACGTGCATCAGGGAAGCCAGTTTTTCGCGGGTAAAGCCGTCCATGTCCACCACGCAACCTTGCGAGTCGGAAACGGTCACTACTTTCGCGCCCAGATCCAGGCATTTTTCAATGGCGTATTGAGCCACATTGCCCGAGCCGGAAACCGACACTGTCATGCCGTCAAAGGACAAGCCTTTGCGAGCCAACATTTCTTGTGCGAAATATACGGTGCCATATCCCGTGGCCTCAGGACGAATCAAACTGCCGCCAAAGCACAAATCTTTACCGGTGAACACACTGGCTGCGCTGTTGGAGAGTTTTTTCATCATGCCGGCCATAAAGCCCACTTCACGTGCGCCCACGCCGATATCACCGGCAGGTACGTCTGTGTCTGGACCCAGGTGACGGTACAGCTCAACAATCAGGGCTTGGCAAAAGCGCATCACTTCGCCATCCGATTTGCCCTTGGGATCAAAGTCCGAGCCGCCTTTGCCGCCGCCCATGGGCAGAGTGGTCAGGGCGTTTTTGAACGTTTGTTCAAAGGCCAGGAACTTCAGAATGGACAGGTTCACCGAAGGGTGAAAGCGCATGCCGCCCTTGAAAGGACCGATGGCATTGCTGTGCTGAATACGGAAACCGCGATTGACCTGAACCTGACCGCGATCATCTACCCAGGAAATACGAAACTGGATGGCACGTTCGGGTTCGACCAGACGCTCGAGCAGACCATGATCGGCGTACTGGGGGTTTTTCTCGATGAAGGGCCACAAGCTGGTCATCACTTCCCGTACGGCCTGCATGAATTCAGGCTGGTTGGGGTCGCGGGACTGCACTCTGGCTAGGAACTGTTCTAGAGAGATAGATTTCATTGCAAGCGAACTCTGTTTGCAATACTGAGATTTCGAGTAGAACTCAGCAGATTGAAAGAATGGATGCACGGGAATGCACCCGATCATACGCCCATCGCAAGCAAGCCTCTCGTATAGAGAGGCTTGCGCAGGATGTTCGATTTACTTCTTCATCATGTCGAAGAATTCGGAGTTGGTCTTTGTGGCCCGGATTTTGTCCAGGATAAACTCCATGGCTTCAATTTCATCCATCCCATGGATGAACTTGCGCAGGACCCAGACCTTTTGTAGAAGGTCGGGCTTGATCAGCAACTCTTCACGACGTGTACCTGATTTGTTCAGGTTGATGGCAGGGTAAATGCGTTTCTCGGCCAGACGGCGCTCCAGATGGATTTCGGAGTTGCCGGTACCTTTAAATTCTTCATAGATGACTTCGTCCATGCGGCTGCCGGTTTCGATCAGGGCAGTACCGATGATGGTCAGGGAGCCACCTTCTTCCAGATTACGGGCAGCGCCAAAAAAGCGTTTGGGGCGCTGCAGGGCGTTGGCGTCCACACCACCGGTCAAAACCTTGCCCGAAGCAGGGACCACGGTGTTGTAGGCGCGAGCCAGACGAGTGATGGAGTCCAGCAGGATCACCACGTCTTTTTTCAATTCAACCAGGCGTTTGGCCTTTTCAATGACCATCTCGGCCACTTGCACGTGACGCGTGGCGGGTTCATCAAAGGTGGAGGCCACCACTTCGCCGCGCACGGTGCGCTGCATTTCGGTCACTTCTTCGGGGCGCTCGTCCACCAGCAGGACGATCATGATGGCCTCGGGGTAATTGGTCGTGATGGCGTGAGCCATGTGCTGCATCATCACGGTTTTACCGGATTTGGGGCTGGCCACGATCAGGGCGCGCTGGCCTTTACCGATAGGCGAGAAGATATCCAGGATACGACCTGTGATGTTCTCTTCGCTTTTGATGTCGCGCTCCAGGCGCATGGGCTGATCGGGGTGCAGCGGGGTCAGGTTCTCAAACATGATGCGATGTTTGATGGCCTCGGGCTGCATGCCGTTGACCTTGTCCACCTTGACCAGGGCAAAGTAGCGCTCGCCGTCTTTAGGGGTGCGCACTTCACCTTCAATGGAGTCACCCGTATGCAGATTGAAACGGCGTATCTGCGAGGGGGAGATGTAAATATCGTCTGTGCTGGCCAGGTACGAGGTTTCGGGCGAACGCAGGAAACCAAAACCATCAGGCAGGACTTCAAGCACCCCGTCACCGAAAATCTGCTCGCCTTTTTTGGCGTGCTTTTTCATGATGGCGAACATCAGCTCTTGCTTGCGCAAGCGGTTCGCGTTGTCGATTTCCAGAGTGGCAGCCATTTCTAGCAGCTGCGAGACGTGCAGAGCTTTTAATTCGTTCAGGTGCATGGGAGTGGGGAAGGGCTTTCAGCAGCAGACCGCAGGCCAGCAAAGGGCCTGCGTGCGGTTAATCAGAGATTACAGGGAGCTGTCGAGAAACGCGCTAAGTTGGGACTTGGAAAGTGCGCCGACTTTAGTCTGGGCCACTTTGCCGTCTTTAAACAGCATGAGCGTTGGAATACCGCGAACACCGAATTGAGCAGGGGTGTCGGGATTTTCATCGACGTTGAGCTTAGCGATGATAACACGACCTTGGTACTGTTCGGCTGCTTCATCCAGCAAAGGTGCAATCATTTTACAGGGACCGCACCATGCAGCCCAGTAATCGACCAGAACGGGAAGTTCGGCCTTGAGGACGTCGCTCTCGAAGGAGGCGTCTGTAACGTGAATGATGGAGTCGCTCATGGCAAGATGCAAAAAAATTAAAAGATAACGAAAAACTATACGTGTGGCGTGACCTGAGCACAATGTATTCTACGGCCAATTGCGACGGTCTTGTTGCCAATTTTTGACAGGATACCATTGCGTCTGGTTGATAATGTGCATTCACTGCGCAACGCGCGCCGATAAAGCGTTTCCCCACTGGCGCCTAACCACTCGTAAAATAGCGTTTTTCTGTACGATCTACCGGGAATCAAGTTGTCTACTACACGTTACGACGAATCTTCTATACGGGTGCTCAAAGGGCTGGAACCGGTCCGTCAGCGCCCGGCCATGTATACCCGCACGGATAATCCCCTGCATATTGTGCAGGAGGTCATCGATAACGCGGCCGACGAAGCCCTGGCTGGTTTTGCCCGCACCCTGACTGTCACCTTGCTGGAGGACGGCGGCATACAGGTTGAAGACGATGGGCGCGGTATTCCCGTTGGCTTGCACCCTGAAGAGAATGCACCGGTGGTGGAACTGGTGTTCACCCGTCTGCATGCCGGGGGTAAATTCGACAAGCTCAATGGTGGTGCTTATGCCTTCTCCGGCGGTTTGCACGGGGTGGGTGTCTCGGTGACCAACGCCTTGTCGCGGCGCCTGGAAGTGCTGGTCTGGCGCGATGGGCAAGCCAATGAAATCGTGTTTGCCGATGGCGAGCTGGAACAGCCCCTGACCCAGACGGGCACAGTGGGCAAGCGCAAGACGGGAACCCGCGTGCGGGTCTGGCCCGATCCCAAATATTTTGACTCTGCCCAGATTCCCCTGGCTCAACTGACTCATATCCTGCATAGCAAGGCTGTCTTGCTGGAAGGCGTGACGGTAGAGCTGGTGCAGCAGAAAACCGGCCAGCGCCAGCAATGGTGCTATGAAGACGGTTTGCGCGGCTATCTGCAGGAAGAGATGGACGGCGTGGAGCTGCTGGTGCCCCTGTTTGAAGGCCGTCAGTACGCCCCGCAAGACGATGACAATTTCTCCGCCGGCGAAGGTGCGCATTGGGTGGTGGCCTGGGCGCTGGACTCCAATATTGTGCGTGAATCCTATGTCAACCTGATTCCAACTCCAGCGGGGGGAACGCACGAATCAGGCTTGCGCGATGGCTTGTATCAAGCCGTGCGCAGTTTTGCCGAGCTGCACAGCCTGATTCCTAAAGGCGTCAAGCTGCAGGCCGAGGACGTATTTGCCCGTGCCAGCTTTGTGCTGTCGGCCAAAGTGCTGGACCCGCAGTTTCAAGGGCAGATCAAGGAAAAGCTCAATAGCCGCGACGCCGTGCGTCTGGTCAGTGGTTATGTGCGCAATGCGCTGGAACTGCATCTGCACGCGAATGTGGATCAGGGCCGCAAATTGGCTGAAGTGGCGGTGCGTCAGGCTCAGGCCCGTACCCGTTCGGCGCAGAAAGTGGAGAAACGCAAAAGCTCGGGCGTGGCCGTGTTGCCCGGCAAGCTGACGGACTGCGAGTCGCACGACCTGGAAAGCTCCGAACTGTTTCTGGTCGAGGGTGACTCGGCTGGTGGTTCGGCCAAGATGGGCCGTGACAAGGAATTTCAGGCTATCTTGCCCCTGCGCGGCAAGGTTCTGAACGCTTGGGAGGTCGATAAGGATCGCTTGTTCGCCAACCAGGAAATTCACGATATTTCCGTGGCTATCGGCGTGGACCCGCACGACGCCCAGTCCGAGCCGGATCTGTCCGGTTTGCGCTATGGCCGTATCTGTATCCTGTCTGATGCGGACGTGGACGGCTCGCACATTCAGGTGCTGTTGCTCACCTTGTTCTTCCGCCATTTCCCCAAGCTGATCGAGGCTGGTCATGTGTATGTGGCCCGTCCTCCCTTGTTCCGCGTAGACGTGCCTGCCGCCGGCAAACGCCCGGCTCGCAAGATCTATTGCCTGGATCAGGGCGAGCTGGATGCGATTCTGGAAAAACTTCGCAACGAAGGCATACGCAACGAGTCCTGGAGCATCAGCCGCTTTAAAGGTCTGGGTGAAATGAGCGCGGAACAGCTGTGGGACACCACCATGAATCCCGATACCCGTCGCTTGTTGCCCGTACATTGGGGCGAAGATGGGCTGAGCGGCACGCAAGCCATGTTCACCATGTTGATGGGCAAGGGCGAGGCCTCTGCCCGCCGTGCCTGGTTGGAAGAAAAAGGCAATTTGGCCGATCTGGACGTCTGAGTCCGACTTAAGAGTTATTTATGGACAGCAATCAATTGGATTTTGAACCGGCGGGATCGGACGATAGCATCACGCTGGCAACTTACGCGGAACAGGCTTATCTGGATTACGCCGTTTCAGTGGTACGTGGACGAGCTTTGCCCGACCTGACTGATGGCCAGAAGCCGGTACAACGCCGCATTCTGTACGCTATGGATGCCATGGGCCTGGGCCCAACGGCCAAGCCCGTGAAATCGGCCCGTGTGGTGGGGGATGTGCTGGGTAAGTATCACCCGCACGGCGACCAGGCCGCCTATGACGCCATGGTGCGTATGGCGCAGGATTTTGTGCTGCGTTATCCGCTGGTAGACGGGCAGGGCAACTTTGGCTCGCGCGACGGCGATAATGCCGCCGCCATGCGTTACACGGAAGCACGCTTGACGCCGTTTTCCCGTCTGCTGCTGGACGAGCTGGACGAAGGTACAGTGGACTTCATCCCCAACTACGATGGCAGCCAGAAAGAGCCGGTGACCCTGCCAGCACGCTTGCCCATCATGCTGCTTAACGGCGCATCGGGGATTGCCGTCGGGATGGCAACCGAGATTCCGTCGCACAACCTGCGCGAAGTGGCCCAAGCTTGCGTCAGCCTGTTGCGCAACCCGAATTTGAGCGATCAGGAAATCCACGAGATCGTCCCCGGCCCGGACTTTGCCGGTGGTGGTCAAATCATTTCCGCCGCTGACGATATTGCGGCGGTGTACGCCCAGGGCCGAGGCTCCATCAAGGCCCGTGCCCGTTGGGTATTCGAGGAAATGGCACGTGGCCAATGGCAATTGGTCGTGACTGAATTGCCGCCCGGCAGCTCCTCCCAGCAGATTCTGGAAGAGATTGAAGAGCGCACCAATCCCAAGGTCAAGGCCGGCAAGAAATCGCTGAGTACCGAGCAACAACAAACCAAAGCCTTGATGCTGAACATGCTTGACGCGGTGCGCGACGAGTCTGGCAAGCAGGCGGCGGTGCGTCTGGTGTTTGAACCCAAGTCTCGCGCTATTGATCGGGACGAGTTCGTGACCACCTTGCTGGCGCAAACCAGCCTGGAGCGCAACGTCTCCATCAACCTGGTGTGTATTGATACGGATGGCCGTCCCGGTCAGCGTTCCTTGCGCCAGGTTTTGCTGAATTGGCTGGAGTTTCGTCGCCATACGATGGAGCGTCGTACTCGCTACCGTCTGGACAAGGTCACCGACCGTATCCATGTGCTGCAAGGGCGCATGGTGGTGTACCTGAATGTGGACGAGGTTATTCAGACTATTCGTGAGTCCGACGAGCCGCGTGCAGCCCTGATGGAGCGCTTTGATTTAAGCGAACGTCAGGCCGACGATATTCTGGAAATGCGTCTGCGTCAGTTGGCACGTCTGGAAGGCTTCAAGATCGAGAAAGAGTTGAAGGAACGTCTGGACGAACAGGAGTCGTTGCAAAAGCTGCTGGACGATCCCAAGGCCTTGAAACGCCTGATGATTCGTGAAATCGAAGCCGACGTTAAAACCTACGGTGATGACCGTCGTACCTTGATTGAAGCGGCCGAGCGTGCTGTGCTGGAAACCAAGGTGGTTGATGAGCCAGTTACCGTGATTGTGTCGCGCAAAGGCTGGCTGCGTTCACGCCAGGGCCACGGTCACGACGCTTCGCAATTCAGCTTCAAGACGGGCGATGGCTTGCGCGATGCGCTGGAGTGCCGCAGTACTACGGATCTGGTGGCGATCGGTACCGATGGCCGGGTCTATACTGTTCCGGTCTCCAGCTTGCCTTCAGCGCGTGGCGACGGACAGCCCATTACCTCCATGATTGAAGTCAGCCCCAGTGCGCCTATCGAGCACATTCTGGGGGCGCCTCTGGATCAGAACTACTTGCTGGCTGCCTGCGACGGCTACGGTTTTGTGGCCTCCCAGGGTGACATGAACACACGCCAGAAAGCGGGCAAGCAGTTTGTCACTGTCGAGGAGGGCAAAAAGCTGCTCAAGCCTTTGGCCTTGCGTCCGGACGATCAGTACGTGGGCCTGCTCAGCGAGCAGGGACGCTTCCTGGTGGTGGATATCAAGGAACTGAAAGTGCTGTCCAAGGGGGGGCGCGGCACGGTGCTGATCAAGCTGAACGAGGGCGATACGCTCAGTCAGTGGGTGGCCTTTGGCGAGGCCGGTCTGGCCGTCAGCGGGGTGAACCGCAAACGTCCGTCCACCATCGTGATGGATCTGGACATGCTGGCCAATTATCTGGGCAAGCGGGCAGGCAAGGGCAAGGCCCTGTCGCTCAAATTGAACGACCCTGTGCTGCATCGGCCTGAAGAGTCCTGAATTTGCATAGCCGCCGGAGGCTGAGCCTCCGCCTGATAGATTTCTTTTTTGAGTGTTGGATATGAGTTTTAAAGTCACGGTTCAGCCCAGCGGGCACAGTTTTGACGTACAGCCCGGACAGTCTGTGCTGGATGGCGCGCTGAATGCAGGCATTGTCTTGCCCTATAGCTGCCGTAATGGCACCTGTTCGTCTTGCCGTGGCAAGGTCATCGAAGGTGAATACGATGCAGGCCGTGCGCCCGAGCAATTGCTGAGCGAAGAGGATCGCGCGGCAGGCTACACCCTGTTCTGTCAGGCCAAGCCCAGCAGCGACATGCTGATCGAGTCCCACGAAATTCGTATGGCGACCGATATCCAGATTCGCAAGATGCCGTCGCGCGTGGTGGGCCTGGAAAAAGTACGTGATGATGTGATGGTGGTGCGTCTGCAAATGCCATCGTCCGAGCCATTCCGTTACTACCCAGGCCAGTATCTGGAATTCATCCTGAAGGACGGCAGCCGTCGCAGCTACTCCATGGCCACACCGCCACGGGAAGACAATCAGGTGGAATTGCATATTCGTCACATGCCCGGCGGCGTGTTTACCGATCACGTATTCGGTGCCGGTGCCACCGCCATGAAAGAGCGCGAAATTCTGCGTGTGGAAGCGCCTTTGGGTTCTTTCTTCCTGCGTGAAGACAGTGCTGCACCTATGGTGTTCCTGGCCAGCGGTACGGGTTTTGCTCCGATCAAGGCCTTGATCGAGCGTCTGATTCAAACCGGCAGCCAGCGCGAAGTGGCTCTGTACTGGGGCGGGCGTCGACCCAAGGATCTGTACCAGTCCGAACTGGCCGAGAAATGGGCCAGCGAACTGCCTAACTTGCGTTTCATTCCGGTGATTTCCGACGCTCAGCCTGAGGATGGCTGGACAGGCCGTACGGGCTTTGTGCATCAGGCGGTACTGGCTGATTTGCCGGATCTGTCGGCCTGGCAGGTGTACGCCTGTGGCGCGCCGGGCATGGTTGAAGCGGCCCGCAAGGATTTTGTGGAGCAGGCTCAACTGAATCCGGACAATTATTTTGCAGATGCCTTTACGTCGCTGGCAGACGTAAAGTAAGTGTCTTGATCAATAGCTCAACAAGCGGACAGTACACATGAAAGTAGCAGTTCTGGGCAGCGGCATTATTGGGGTATCAACTGCCTGGTGGCTCAGCCAGCAAGGTTGTGAGGTGGTAGTCGTGGATCGGGGAACCGGTCCCGCGCAGGAAACCTCGCGTGCCAATGGCGGGCAAATCTCGGTGTCCTATGCCGAGCCCTGGGCCAACCCGAAAATGCCGTTCAAACTGCTGAAATGGTTGTTGCAGGACGATGCTCCCTTGTTGTTCCGTCCGCGTCTGGACCTGCGCCAGTGGCGCTGGTGCTTGTCTTTCCTGCGAGAGTGCCTGCCAGGGCGAGTTGCGCCCAATGTGCGCGCTCTGGTGGCCATGGCGGAATACAGCCGCAGCACACTGAAGCAATTGCGTCCCAGTCTGGATTTTGATTATCGCCATCAGGAAAAAGGCATCATCACGTTTTACCGGGATGCCCAAAGCCTGGATGACTCGCAGCAAATGGCGGACGTCATGCGCGATATGGGCGTGGACCGTCGCATCATGAGCGTGGACGAACTGGTGCAGCTGGAGCCGGCCCTGGCCTCGGCTCGCGGCCAGATCGTGGGGGGCGATTACACCAAAGATGATGAATCCGGCGATGCAAACCAGTTCACCTGCGGTTTGGCAGCCATGGCCAAGCGGGCCGGGGTGGAGTTTCGCTTTTCCACCCAAATCACCCGTCTGCTTACGGCAAAGGGCCGAGTGGTGGGCGTCGAGGTCATTGGTTCGGACGGTGCGTACGAGTTCATACAGGCAGACGCCTTTGTGGTGGCCATGGGCAGTTTCAGCCCCACCGTCTTGCAGCCGCTGGGGATTGCCTGCCCCGTTTACCCGGCCAAAGGCTATTCGGCCACTTTCCCGGTGCTGGTCCCCGAAGGGGCACCCATCGTCAGCCTGACGGATAAAGATAAAAAACTGGTGTTTTCCCGCCTGGGCGATAGCCTGCGGGTGGCGGGAACCGCAGAGTTGTCGGGCTATTCGCGCAGTTTGAACCCCGCGCGTTGTCAGGCTTTGTTAACGCACGTGGCTGATCTGTTCCCAAGCGCATTGGATTTTGATAATGTTCATTTTTGGTCAGGACTTCGTCCTGCCACAGCATCAAATGTCCCACTGATAGGCCGTTCCTCCATTCCCAACCTGTACCTGAATACCGGACATGGCACCCTGGGCTGGACCATGGGTATAGGCTCTGGCCGAGCCTTGGCGGACCTGGTCATGGGACACAAACCCGAACCTGAATTTCCTTTTTTATCTTGAAGGATGTATGAAAAATCTACGCGGATTACTGTTGAAACGTGGTGTTATGGCTTTGGCGATGGCAGCGGGTGGCTCAGCCGCTTTGCTGTTCGGGTCGACCGCCCTGGCAGCCGTTGATATTCAGGTCTGGACCGCTTTGAACTCGCACAATCAGGACGAGTTTGAACGCTTGGTTCGGGATTTCAATCGTAGCCAGAGCGACGTCAAGGTGTCGGTCAAGGCGCATGATACGGAAGCCTCGTTGGAGCAGGTCATGCAAGCGGGCAAGGACTTGCCCAATCTGGTGCAGTTAGGCGAGATGTCCGGCCTGGACGAGGTTGCTGACCGCTCCTACATCATGCCCATGCACACCTTGCTGGCTCGGGAAAAAATGGACAATGTGTCCTGGTTCCTGGCCTCGAACTCTTTTGTGCGCAATGGCCGTGGCCAATTGCAGGGCTTTCCTTACATGGCCGAAATTCCGGTCATGTATTACAACCTGGACGCCTTTGATAAAGCCAAGATCGAACCTGCGGTGCCCAGCCGTGTCTGGCTGGATCTGCAGGCCCAGCTGGTTGATCTGGCCAATAAAGGCTCGCGCCGTTGTCCTTTGACCTCCGATCAGTCTGTCTCCATCAACCTGGAGAACCTGGCCGCGGTCAATAACCAGATTTACGGTCTGGCACCCGGCGCCAAGGTCAAAGGCAAAGTGGGCTTTGACTTTGACGTGATGTACATCCGCCACCTGTCCATGATGATCAGCTGGGTGAAATCCGAGCTGATGGTCAAGCCTGGCACCTTGCCTGAGTCGCCCCAGCGTTTTGCCAAGGGCGAATGTGCCGTCATGTTCTCCAACTCCGGCCATATTGGTGAATACAGTGACACGCGCGGCCTGAAATACGCTGTGACCGGTCTGCCTTACTACCCTGAAGTCACCCAAACCCCCGGCAAGCCTTTTGTGACGGGCTCGGCGCTGTGGGCGGTCAAAGGCCATAACGCTGAACAGAACCAGGCCTCGGCCCGCTTCATCAGCTGGTTGGCCCAGCCAGAGAACGCCGCTCGCTGGTATCAGAAAACAGGCTTTTTGCCTGTGAGCCGCGAAGCCTTTAACGCGACAGGTAGCGACTACTACAAGGACAAGGGCGACTGGATGCACCTGGTGGGAGCTTACAGCAGCGGTACATCGGGCACAGCCAAGGGCAACTTCCGTAACTACCGTCAGATCCGCGCCGTGTTCAATCAGAGCCTGGAAAGTGCGCTGGATGGTCAGCAACCGGCCATGACGGCATTGCGTACCGCCGCCACGGAAGCCAACCGTCTGGTGGCTCAGAAAGGACGCTGATTTATCTGTGCGTACAAGCCGATCTAGCGGCTTGAGCAGGCATCCTTGAAGATAAACCCCATGCCCTTGACGGGACATGGGGTTTTTTCTTTGGGTGCTTGCCATGCGTTTTCTTGTTCGTTTCTGCGTCTTGCTGATGTGTGGCCTGGGGCTCTCTGCCTGTCAGACTAGCCAGGGGCCTGATGGCTCGTTGGCGGATCCGGGGGCACGCGTCTTCAACTTCGATTGGCGCTTGTCTGGTGATCCGCAAGTGGGACCTATGCAGGTGTTTGATAACGGGACGCGCATCTGGCTGCATTTTGCACCGGAGCAGACGCTGCCAGCGGTGTTTGGACGCAGAGACAGGCAGGAGAAACTGCTGTCGTTGAAGCCTTCGGGGCAGTTTCAAATCATCGAGGGCTCGTGGGCGGAGCTGATATTCCGGGCCGGGCGGACACAGGCGCAGGCTCGTTTAGGGCGCAAGGATGCCCATGGCGAAGGTTCTGCATTACTTGACGCAGAAACATCGGCTCCCTTGCCACATGGCCGCAGCCAGCAGAACGACCAGCAGCAAGCCCAAGCAAGTCTCTCCCAGCGTGGTGATTCTCCACCCAGCCACTCCCCGTTAAGTCGTTCCGATACCCGCTCTTCAGAGCCAAGTCATGTGTTTTCTGGAAAGCGTGTGCCAGATTTGATGGCGGCCCAAGTAAAGGAGGGTGAGTCTGCTCCTGCGAACTTATTGCAGACACAGGCCTTTCAAGCCCGCTCAGAGTTGCTGCGGATCTCAGTCCCTGTTGTGGATACAGAGTCCAAGGACGAGCCTGTTTTTGAACTGCGAATAAAGGATAGAACCTTGAGGCAGGCTTTAGTCCGATGGGCCAAGCAAGCGAACTGGGTATTTGCACCTGAGCATTGGACCCTGAAGGTCGATTTTCCCATCAAGGGGACGGCTCGCTTTGAGGGAGGGTTTGAGGCTGCTGTGGCCCAATTGTTAGCGGCGACTCAACTGAATGCTCATCCTTTGCAGGCCTGTTTTTACTCGAACCAGGTGCTTAGGGTTCTGGCTTGGCCGCAAGCCTGCGATCCCAGCGTGCCACCCGAGGGGCAGTCATGAAGTACCTCTGGCTCTTGTCTTTGCTCGTGATGGCGGCTTGCACCTTGCAGAAAGCAGGACAGCATGTCGATCAACCGTGGTTGGAGGATGCCGTCGTACTGGATGGCAACAGCTCATCCTCCATGACCCATACCCAGTCTGTTGACAAGCCTTGGCTGCTGGGAGAGGCCGTGCCTTTACGAAAACAGGCTGTCTTGCCATCAGCATTGCGTTCCAGACAAACCTACAGTTTTTCTTTGGAAACGCCTTTGCCCAATCTGGATGAACTGGCGCGTCGTTTGTCTTTATTGTCTGATCTGGCCGTGTTTATCAGTCCACAGGCTCGCTTGCTCTTGACGCAGCTCCCGCTGCGAGCAGGCGTGGGGGAGGAGTCAGAGTTGACTCAGCCACGAGGCCTGATTTTTGAACAACTTCGTTTGCCAGCCTTATTGGATCAGATTGCAGCGGTATATGGCTTGGGGTGGCGTTATCAGGCTGGCCGTATTGAGCTGTACCGCAACGAAACAGATCGCCTGGCTCTGGAGCAGAAGTCCGGATTGCAGCCAGTGGATGGGGCTGGAGGATCAAGCGATCGGGGTATGAAATGAGTTCTGCCTCGTTCCAACGGGAGTACTGGTTCGGATTGCAGTGGGTGAATGCCGGGGAAGGTGTGCGGCAGACTCAAGCCCATCGGATGAAGCAATCGTATTGGACTTGCTTGATGGGAATGGGCGGGGGGCTGAAAGAACCGGCAGGTGAACAAACAGAAAGGCAGGTAACGGGTTGGGTTCCCAGTTGTTGGCTGAACAGCCGGAGGACCCAAACAGTCTTGCGTTTGGCTCAGAACGGGCCTTCAAGAGCCAGATTGACGCAAGTTCAGGCCTATTCTGCGGCTGCTTGTATGGCTGCTCATCATCCTCAAGAGGCGGTTTTCCTGTTGTGGACGGTGGCTCCCGGCCGTTTGTGGTTTCTGGTACTTGAACATGGCCTAGTGATGGAGGGGAGCGATTGCCTTCTGGCCCAGGTCGGACAGGTACAGACCTTGCGGCAGGCTATGTTGGCGCGTTATCCCTCCATCCGCGAATTGCGGCAACCAGATGATTTATGGGTCTGTCTGGAGCAGGGCAGAAGACCGCAGGGCCGTATGCAGCGCCAAGCCGTCAGGCGTATTGGGTGGTATGAAAAAATCCCGCTCCGTCTGGTGGTTTTATCCGTGCTGGTGATGGCGACGCTTGGCAGCGTGCTGTCCGTTGATCTGCCGGGACGCTTGGCTGCTAACGCGTCTGACTGGAGGCAAGGCGCCGCCCAGGAAGAGTCTGGTTTGACCAGTGTCCAGGCGGTGCTGGGCTTGATTGAGGAGCTCCCTGCACAGGGAACGGACTGGCAATTGCAGCAGGTAGATTGTCGCCGTCAGGCCGCTTTGTGGGAGTGTCAGGCGCATTATGGGTTTGAGGATGTGCAACGTTTTAGTGCGGCCATGCAGAGCCAGACTCGCGAGCCGAATGTGCTGGAGTTCACCGCATTGGGACAGGGTGAGTTGTATATCCGGCGGGGGTATCAGGCATTGATTCCTCATTCTCTGGCAACGCAGGATCAGGAGCGAATGCCAGTTGAGGCATCCCGAAGCTGGCATGCCGAGCTGGCAGCCCTGCAGCCTGCTTTTATGCGCCTGTCAGTGTCTCCGGCTCAATGGGTCGAATCTGCTGATGAGAATGAGCAAGTGGGGGTAGGTGGGTGGCGTCGCTCCTGGTTCAGTCACTCGCCTTTGCGTTCGGTGTATTTGCTGGCGGCCCAGCTTCCTGATCTGCAATGGGAGCGCTTGAGTTTGTCATTGAATCCGCAGTCCTACCCCTCGCTGCTGGGCAGCGCTTTTATCGTGGAGCTGGAAGGCTATGTTTATGAATCTGCGCAGCGGGACTGGGCCGATCAAGATTGGGCTGATTATATGCAGACCACTTTTGAGCATTCTGTTTGGTCTGACACTGATGTTTAGTGCACCGGCTTTGGCAAGGGAAGCAATAGTGACGATAGTAAGGGAGATGTTGTTGCTGGAAGCCGAGCAGGCTCGTCAAAATATGTCGTCGGATTTGAGGCAACAAAAGGGACGGGAGGGGGCAGGTCTGCCTGATGTAAGCAAGCTCAGATCCAGCATTCCCGTCACTGCATTGAAGCTGAAGGCTATCTATGGAAGAGATACGCAGTTGCTAGCCGAAGTGCAGCATGGGCAACGCCTGCTCCTGTTTCAGCAAGGACAGCTGTGGCCGATAGGGCGGGAGCGCGACAGGACCATGCGCCTCTTGTTTCTGGATAGTCGTTGCATTGAGCTTGAAGTAGGGCTGTCCCCGGATTCGAGTTTGTCAGCCGCCTCGGATCAGGAGCAGCAGCAAGCGAAGCTTCAAGTCACCAAACTATGTTTGCCTTCCTGACGCGGGAGAGTTTGACATGCGTTTGGCAAAATTCGGGATGTCCCGGCCGCTGTCACTGGGCTGCTGCTCAGTTTCCAAGGCCGCCTATTCTTGAGCCCCCATGTCATTGGTTTTTGTACGCTTGCGCATCCTTGCTCATCGCTTCGCTAGCAGACCTGGTGGGCCATTCAACCGCCCTCCGAACAAGAAAAAACCCCGACATGATTTTCATCATATCGGGGTTGGAAGTTACTACGGAGCTTGTCGCTCGTCAGGCTTTAGCCTTGTTCTGCATTAGTCGCGGGTACCGCTCCAAGCGGCAATGGCAGCACGCTCTTCGTCGGTCATTTGCGTCATGTTGCCCAGGGGCATGTACTTGGAGTGCACCACGGTTTTCACCTGTTCGGCGTGCAGCACCGTGTTGTCGATGGTATCGAGCAACATGCCAGCAGGAGCCGCCGTAAAGCCGAAGTCGGCATTGGGCTTGGCCGCGTGGCACTGAACACATCGTGCATCCATGATTTCCTGAACACGGGCAACGCTGATGGTTTCAGCACCGCTCGCCGCTTCTGGTGCACTGGCAACTTCGCCTTTCAGGCTGGCAGGTGCAGCCAGGTAGCCAACGATCAGCAGCAGCACAACACCGGCAGCCGGGTAGGCAGGCTTTTTGATGCCAGCGTGCATCAGCACGAAGTATTGACGGATCAGGGCGCCGGCAAAGATGAACAGCACCATGATGATCCACGCATTGGGGTTGTTATACGTGAACGAGTAGTGGTTGCTCAGCATCAGCAGCAGAACGGGCAGCGTGAAGTAGGTATTGTGTACCGAACGCTGTTTACCGCGCTTGCCGTCCAGTGGGTTGGGCGCTTGACCGGCTTTCAGTGCCTTGACCATGCGGCGCTGGCCGGGAATGATCCAGAAGAACACGTTGGCCGACATGCTGGTGGCCATGACAGCGCCAGTCAGCAGGAAAGCAGCACGACCCGAGAAGATGTGCGCGCTCAGGTAAGCCACTGCCACCATCATGATGGCCACGGCCACGCTTAGCAGGCCGTCGCGGTTCATGTTGGGGCTGATCAGGCGGCACAGGCCGTTATAGACCACCCAGCCCAGCACCAGGAAGGCAATAGCCATGACGTTGGCCTGGGTGCCGGTCATTTGAGCGGCCCATTCCCAGGGACTGTTGGGGTTGACCAGATAGAACTCGGGCTTGGTCAGGTAGAGCAGGGCGAACAGGAAGAAACCGGACAACCAGGTGGTGTAGGACTTCCAGAAAGACCAGTGCAGGTCATCAGGCAGTTCGGCCGGGTTGGTCAGGTATTTCTGGTTGTGATAGAAGCCGCCGCCGTGGACAGCCCACATCTCGCCAAACACACCGCGTTTCTTGCTTTCTTCGCCTTTAGGCGGTTTCAGGCCGTTGTCCAGCATCACAAAGTAGATGGACTCGCCGATCCAGGCGACAGCCGCAATCACGTGCAACCAGCGCAACAGCAGGTTGCCGTACTCAAGTAGGTAAGCGTACATAAAGATCTCGTATCAGAGTAGTTTCGTATAGAAGCGAAAAGTCGACTTGGATACGCGATCAGCTGCCGCGATAGGTGGACCAGGACCAGGGGGTCACGACCAGAGGTACGTGGTAATTGGCATTGGCATCAGCGATACCAAAGCGAATGCCGACCTGATCAACAAAGCGTGGCTCGGACAGAGTCACACCGCTGGCGGCAAAGTAGTCACCTGCATGGAACACCAGTTCAAAAACGCCCGTGTGCATGGCCTCGCCTTGCAGCAGGGGCTCATCACAGCGACCGTCGCTATTGGTGTGAGTGGTTTTGATCAGAGTACGTTGATCGTTTTCGATGGAATAAAGATCGACGCGCACGCCGCTGGCTGGGCGTCCTTGAGTCGTGTCAAGGACATGGGTTGATAGCTTTCCCATAAATGTCTCCGGTTTATGGTGATCAAAAAAGGTCCAGCGAGCCCAGTTTTGAGAACCGGCCGGGGGCCAACGGTGCAAGGATCAGTGCGCTGGGTTGAGGCCCCGAAACTGTCGCTCTGTTTGAGGAATCAGATTGTCGACAATTTATGTTGACGATTTTGTCGGGGTACCGAATAATTGTCAATAGTCAATAACGAGAAATTCTATGCTTCAGATACGGCGGCAAGAGGGGATGAGCAGTGAATCCCAAGCGCCCAGCGCCTCCTCGCTGCTAGAGGGAGGCATGGCAGATAGCGAGGTCGGGCGTGTTTATAGCCAGATCTTTGATGCGGTCGTTGACCGTCGTCTTTTGCCTGGAACCAAACTGACGGAAGCCACGCTATGCACGATTTTCGAGTGCTCGCGGGCGACCGTTCGTGCGGCGCTGGCTGCCCTCGAACACGACAAGATTGTGGTCATTGAGCCCAATCGGGGTGCTTTTGTCTGGAAGCCGACGGCCAAGCAAACACGGGACGTGTTTGAACTGCGGCGTGATCTGGAAGCCTTGATTCTGCAAAAACTGATCAGCTACCCGGATCTGCCGGAGCGTCTGGCTGGCCTGTATGAAATGGTGGAGCGTGAACAGCACGCCTTTGAACATGGCGACCGCATCAGTTGGTTGCGCCTGTCCAATGCGTTTCACGTGATGCTGGCGCGCTGCGCTGGCAATGATGAGCTGACCGAGTTGATGCACACCTTGTGCGCCCGCACCACGCTCATCATTGCGTATCACGATACACCGGGCGAACAGGCGTGCTCGTTTTACGAGCACAAAGAGATTTTGGACAAGCTTAGTCAGGGCGATGCCGAAGGCGCGCATCTGGCTATGCATCATCACTTAAGTGATTGTGAACATCGCATGAGCGAAGCGGGTGATGGCAATGCTGCCGATCCTTGGCTGGCCCTCAGCGTAAAACGCTAAACGGAGACGGTATGTCCTTGAGTAAGTACCCTCGTGACCTGGTCGGTTACGGTAAAAACGTGCCCCATGCACAATGGCCTGATCGGGCGCGCATTGCGGTGCAGTTTGTCTTGAATTATGAGGAAGGCGGCGAGAATTGCGTCCTGCACGGTGACCCGGGCTCCGAGCAGTTCCTGTCCGAAATTATTGGTGCAGCCGCTTACCCGGACCGTCACCTGTCCATGGAATCCATTTACGAATACGGCTCGCGTGCCGGTGTCTGGCGGATTCTGAACGAGTTTGAAAAGCGCGGCCTGCCCATGACCGTGTTTGGGGTGGGCATGGCGCTGGAGCGTCATCCCGAGCTGGCACAGGAATTCGTGCGCCTGGGTCATGAGATCGCTTGCCATGGCTACCGCTGGATTCACTACCAGAACGTGTCCGAAGAAGTCGAGCGCGAGCATATGCGCCAGTGCGTGAAAGTGCTGACGGACTTGCTGGGTCACCATCCCGAAGGCTGGTACACCGGCCGCGATAGCCCAAATACCTTGCGTCTGGTGGCTGAAGAGGGCCAGTTCCTGTATAGCTCCGATTACTATGGTGATGATCTGCCGTTCTGGACCGAGGTTCAGCTCAGCGACAATACGGTCAAGCCGCAATTGATCGTGCCTTACACCCTGGACAGCAATGACATGCGCTTTGCGGCTCCTCAGGGTTTCAACACCGGCGATCATTTCTTCTCCTACCTGAAAGACGCATTTGACGTGCTCTACGAAGAAGGTGAAGAGGCTCCCAAGATGCTGTCCATCGGTTTGCATTGCCGTCTGATCGGCCGTCCTGGCCGCTTCCGCGCCTTGCAGCGTTTCCTGGATTACGTGCAATCGCACGAGCGTGTCTGGGTGTGCCGTCGTGTGGATATTGCTCGCCACTGGGCCGAGCATCATCCCTATCAGCCCAAGGCCTGATCGGGGTAGGGCCAGGGTTCATGCCTCCTGGCCCGTCAAGACGACATCCTGAATCTGAGCAGGGTGCATTCACATTCCGACTCGCCAGGGTCGGAATTGTTGTTTCTGCCCGCTGAAAACAGTACTATTTGACGCTTACGCAGCCGCTCGTACAGGGAGTGTGGCGTCCTGGCTTCTCACTGCTTTGCCGGGGCGGCAGGTGTTGTGCCAGCGCAGCGCGCGCATGGGCTGCAAGGCTGATCGTCTTATAATAGGCAGTTAAATTTTCCATCGCGTTGCAAGTAATGAAAACCTCAGAAATTCGTCAGAAGTTTCTTTCTTTTTTTGAATCCAAGGGACACCACATCGTTTCCTCGGCTTCGCTGGTGCCAGGCAATGACCCTACCTTGCTGTTCACTAACGCAGGGATGGTGCAGTTCAAAGATGTGTTCACGGGCAAGGAAACCCGCCCCTACAACCGTGCCACCAGCTCTCAGCGCTGTGTGCGCGCCGGTGGCAAGCACAATGACCTGGAAAACGTGGGCTACACCGCCCGTCACCACACCTTTTTTGAAATGCTGGGCAACTTCAGCTTTGGCGACTACTTCAAGCAAGACGCCATTCGCTATGCCTGGGAACTGCTGACGACGGTTTACAAGCTGCCTGCAGAAAAACTCTGGGTCACCGTCTACCAGGAAGACGATGAGGCCTACGATATCTGGGCCTCGGAAATTGGTGTGCCCAAAGAGCGCATCATCCGCATCGGTGACAAGGGCGGCGTACGCTACAACTCGGACAACTTCTGGCAGATGGCCGATACCGGTCCCTGTGGCCCTTGCTCGGAAATCTTCTACGACCACGGTGCCGACGTCTGGGGTGGCCCTCCCGGATCGCCTGAAGAAGACGGCGACCGCTACATTGAAGTATGGAACCTGGTGTTCATGCAGTTCGAGCGTTCCGCCGACGGCACCATGACACCGCTGCCCAAGCCTTGTGTGGACACCGGCATGGGCCTGGAGCGTATTTCGGCTGTGCTGCAGCACGTGCACTCCAACTACGAAATCGACCTGTTCCAATCCCTGATTCAGGCTGCTGCACGCGAAACCAAGACCAGCGACCTGAGCAATAACTCGCTCAAGGTGATTGCTGACCACATTCGTGCTTGTAGCTTCCTGATCATTGACGGGGTGATCCCCAGCAATGAAGGCCGTGGCTATGTGTTGCGCCGCATTATTCGCCGCGCCTTGCGTCACGGTCACAAGCTGGGTCAGAAGGGCTTGTTCTTCTACCGTTTGGTACAGGATTTGGGTCTGACCATGGGCGAAGCCTATCCTGAGCTGATTAGCCAGCGTGAGCGCATCGAACAAGTGTTGCGCCAGGAAGAAGAGCGTTTCAGCGAAACGCTGGAAAATGGCATGCGTATTCTGGAAGGCGCTTTGGCCAACCTGCCAGAGAATGCCAAGCTGGACGGCCAGACGCTGTTCACCTTGTACGATACCTACGGTTTCCCCGTGGACTTGACCGCCGACATCTGCCGCGAGCGTGGCATTGAGGTCGATCTGGACGGTTTTGAAGTCGCCATGGAAAACCAGCGTCAGATGGCACGCGCTTCGGGCAAGTTCAAAACAGCCGAAGGCCTGAGCTACTCCGGCGTGCAAACCCGTTTTGATGGTTACACCACCCTGGAAGGCAGCGGCACGGTTACCGCCTTGTATGTGGATGGCACCTCTGTGCAGTCCGTGGCCCAGGGCCAGCAAGCAGTAGTGGTTCTGGATGCTACTCCTTTCTATGCCGAATCCGGCGGTCAGGTGGGTGATGCCGGTCTCCTGAGCGATGCCAAGGGCCTGTCCTTTGAAGTGCAGGATACCCAAAAGATTTCCAATCAGGTTTTCGGACACCAGGGTGTGCTGAACGCTGGCACGCTGACCGTTGGCCAGACTGTTCAAGCTCAGGTGGATACCGAGCGTCGTGAGCGTGTGATCCGTAACCACTCGGCCACGCACTTGATGCACAAGGCCTTGCGTCAGGTGCTGGGCGGTCACGTGCAACAACGTGGCTCCCTGGTGGACGCTGAGAAAACCCGTTTTGACTTTGCTCACGATGCCGCGATGACAGCCGAGCAAATCGCTCAGGTTGAAGCCATTGTGAACGATCAGGTTCTGGCTAACCAGGCCGTGCAAGCTCAGCTGATGTCGTTTGACGACGCCGTCAGCGGCGGTGCCATGGCTTTGTTTGGTGAAAAGTACGGCGACGAAGTGCGCGTACTGGATATCGGCTTCTCGCGCGAGCTGTGTGGTGGGACTCACGTTCAGCGCACGGGTGATATCGGCTTGTTCAAGATTGTCTCGGAAGGCGGTGTAGCCGCTGGTGTGCGCCGTGTCGAAGCCATTACCGGCACCAACAGCCTGCACTGGGTGCAAGCGCAGGAGCGTTTGTTGAATGACGCCTCCGTCAGCCTGCGCACCCAGCCAGAAGGTCTGGTGGCTCGTATCAGCGCCTTGCAAGGCCAGATCAAGGATCTGGAGCGCGAGCGCGAACAAATGCAATCCAAGCTGGCGGCTTCTGCCGGCCAGGATCTGCTGGCCCAAGCCGTACCCTTGAATGACAGCAGCCGCCTGCTGGTAGCCACGCTGCAAGGCGTGGAAGCTAAAGCCCTGCGCGAAATGGCCGATCAGTTGAAGAACAAGTTGCAGTCGGCCGTGATTCTGCTGTCCATCGTTGCGGACGGCAAAGTCAGCCTGGTGGCTGGCGTGACGCCTGACCTGACCTCCAAGGTCAAGGCGGGTGATCTGGTGGGCTTTGTGGCCTCGCAAATGGGCGGGAAGGGCGGTGGTCGTCCTGATATGGCCATGGGCGGTGGTACCGATGCCAGCGTCTTGCCACAGGCTAATGCTTCGGTGCAGGCCTGGGTCCAAAGCAAGTTGGGAGCGTGACGATGTCCGAGACCGGCGCTTTGCCCAACAGCGATCTGCAGGTGGATGCAAGCGGGCTGAAATGCCCCTTGCCCATCTTGCGTGCCAAGAAAGCCTTGGCGCAGCTGGAATCCGGGCAAGTGTTGCAGGTCATCACGACCGATCAGCACGCCATTCAAGATTTTCAGGCTTTTTGTCGCCAAACTGGCAACGAACTGTTGGCTCAAGACCAGCAAGCCGAAAAAACTCTGCATTTTTTACGCCGTCGTTAAGCCGACGGCGGTAGAATACTGCTTTGTCTGTTGCGTATCTAGCACTGAATCTGCTATCTTAGCGTGTTACTTTTGGCATGCTTGCCAGAATAGTGCTAGAATTTTTTGTTTACCTTACACAATAAAGGGATTATCAATGGTGGTAATTCGCTTGGCCCGTGGTGGCTCCAAAAAGCGTCCTTTTTACAACGTAGTAGCCGCCGAGGCGAGCCAACGCCGTGATGGTCGCTTCATCGAACGTCTGGGTTTCTACAACCCCGTCGCTGGCGAAGGTCATGAAAACCTGCGTCTGCAAATGGACCGCGTTAAGCACTTCACCGACAACGGTGCTCAGGTTTCGCCTGCTGTGGCTCGCCTGTTGAAAGAATACTCGGCTAAGGTTGCTTCGGCTGCCTAAGTTGATTCACCTGTTTTTCAGTAGCGTTTAGTGTGAAGCAATCTGCGATTCCTGCTGACCTTGTTGAGCTCGGTCGTATTGTTTCCGCTTATGGTGTGCGTGGTTGGGTCAAGATCCAGCCGCACTCCATGCAAACCAAGGCGCTGCTGAATGCAAAAACGTGGTGGTTAAAAACGCCCCGGCCTGAAACTCAGGCGGGCGTTTTTGCGTCTGCGTCACCCAGACAAATACAAACCGCAAAGCAGCATGGTGCAACCATCGTGGCGCAGTTTGAGGGTCTGGATAATCGAGAGCTGGCTCAAGCTCTCAAGGGGCATACCGTTTGGGTATCCCGTGCCGCTTTCCCCAAAGCGGACGAAGACGAATTTTATTGGGTCGATCTGATCGGCTGCCGCTTCTTTGGCGAGCAGGACGGCCAGGCTGAAAGTCTGGGCGAAGTGGTGGAAGTGCTGGATAACGGCGCGCATTCCATTTTGGTCGTGCATCGTGGCTCCTGGGATGCCGAAGGTGTCTTTACGCCTGCAAAGGACGAGCAGGGCAGGCCGCTGGAAGAGCTGGTTCCCTTTGTGCAAGCTATTGTGCATACGGTGGATATGTCCGCCCGCGAACTGCACAGCCACTGGGCGATTTGATCGTTTCAATCCTGCGCATTTGCTATGCTCCGGCCTGATTGGCCGTGCCTTGTAAAGCGTATCTGCCTTTTTCTCTTGCCGAGTCCTCATGCGATTTGATGCCCTGACCCTGTTCCCGGACATGTTTGATGTGGTCAGCGAGGCTGGTGTCACCGGCCGTGCGCACAAGCAGGGTATCTGGCAGATGCGGACCTGGAATCCGCGCGACTACACCACCGATGTGCACCGTACTGTAGACGATCGTCCTTACGGCGGTGGCCCAGGCATGGTGATGCTGGCTGATCCTCTGAATGACGCCCTGGATCAGGCTTTGGCTGATCGTGGTGATAGCCCGGAAGTGATTTTGCTGAGCCCTACAGGGCGACGCTTTGATCAGACTGTGGCTCAGGAACTGGCTCAAGGCCCCGGCGCGGTCCTGGTGTGTGGTCGCTATGAAGGGATAGATCAACGTTTTATTGATGCGCGTATCACTCAGGAACTGTCTTTGGGTGACTTTGTGCTGTCTGGCGGTGAAATAGCATCACTGGCGATTATTGATAGCGTGATTCGGCTCTTGCCCGGCGTGCTGAATGATGCTGATTCGGCTCGTCAGGACTCTTTCCATGCTGACAATAGCGGCTTGCTGGATAGTCCTCATTACACCCGTCCCGAGGTATACCGTGATCAGGCAGTGCCCGAAGTCTTGATGTCTGGTCATCATGGCCGCATTCAGGCATGGCGGCGTGAGCAATCCCTGCGTTTGACAGCTTTGCGTCGGCCTGAGTTGATTGAGCTGGCTCGTCAGCGTGGCGAGCTCAGTAAGGCGGACGAACGCTTTTTGGCCTCTTTGGCTTCGCTCGACGGATAGCGCCACCTAAGCAAGCGTCTACATCCTATTGGCCCAGCTTTCAGTGGGCCATGTTGTTGTTGGCTGAAGCATTGTGCTATATCAGCTTGACTGAGCTGTAGTTCTAGACTTTTTTGGGACAGTTTCTACGATTGCTCTGTACTGCATGATCATGGATGGGATTAAAAAAGCCCTGCAATATTGCAGGGCTTTTTGCTATCGTCCGTATTTGAGTCAGGCGATTAGCCCAGACGATCAAACTGCTGTTTCACCTTGGCCAGCGTTTCACCGAACTGAGCCACACGCAGGCGCTCTTGTTCAACCACAGCGGCGGGTGCGCGTTCCACAAAGCTGGCGTTGCCCAATTTGCCTTCGGCCTTGCTGATTTCGCCTTGCAGACGTTCGATTTCCTTGGACAGACGGATACGCTCTGCTTCCACGTCAATCTCTACATGTAGCATCAGCTGGGTTTTGTCGACCACTTGCACGGGAGCACCGGCATCGGTAGGCAGTTGCTCCACGATGTCCACGCTTTCCAGCTTGCACAGGCTGGCCAGGTAGGGGCTGTTGGCGCTCAGGATGGCGGCGTCACCTTGGGCAATCAGCGGTACACGCTGGGCAGGCGACAGGTTCATTTCGCCGCGCAGGGCGCGAATTGCATCGACCTGGGCCTTCAGCTCGGCAACCTGGGCTACAGCCTGCTCATCAATCGCGGCAGGGTTGGCAATCGGGTAGGGCTGGACCGAAATGCTGGTGGTTTCATTGGCAGCACGTTTGCCAGCCACCACCGAGACTTTCTGCCACAGCTCTTCCGTGATGAAGGGGATGATGGGGTGCGCAACGCGCAGCACGACTTCCAGCACACGGATCAGGGTGCGACGTGTGCCCAGTTGCTGCTCGGGCGTGCCGTTCTGGATCTGGGTCTTGGCCAGTTCCAGGTACCAGTCGCAGTACTCATCCCACACAAAGTGGTAGATGGCGTTGGCAACATTGTCGAAACGGTAGTCGGCAAAACCACGCTCGGCATCCTGTTCGAGGCCTTGCAACAGGCTGATGATCCAACGGTCTGCAAAGCTCAGCTCGGCAGGGGCGTCGGTGTGCAGCTCATGACCTTCGGTGTTCATCAGCACAAAGCGGGTGGCGTTCCACAGCTTGTTGCAGAAGTTGCGGTAGCCTTCGCAACGCTTCATGTCGAAGTTGATGTTGCGGCCCAGCGTGGCGTAGGCGGCCATGGTAAAGCGCAGCGCGTCCGTACCGAAGGCAGGGATGCCATCGGGATAATCTTTCTTGGTGCGCTTGCTAATGCTTTGAGCCTGCTTGGGGTTCATCAGGCCAAAGGTGCGCTTGTGTATCAGGCTTTCCAGATCGATGCCGTCGATCAAATCCACCGGGTCAATGGTATTGCCCTTGGATTTGCTCATTTTCTTGCCTTCCATATCGCACACCAGTCCGTGAACATAGACGGTGTTGAACGGAACGCGGCCGGTCAGGTGCATGCTCATCATGACCATGCGGGCCACCCAGAAGAAAATAATGTCGAAGCCTGTGACCAGCACGCTGGAGGGCAGGTAACGGGCCAGATCCGGGGTTTCTTCAGGCCAGCCCAGATCGGTAAAGGGCACCAGGGCGGAGGAGAACCAGGTGTCCAGCACGTCTTCGTCGCGGCGCAATGGGCCGGTCACGCCAGCGGCGCGGGCTTGTTCCAGAGCGTCCTCTTCGGAGCGGGCGACAAACAGACTCCCGTCTTCGGCGTACCAGGCGGGAATCTGGTGACCCCACCACAGTTGCCGGGAAATACACCAGTCCTGAATATTGTTCAGCCACTGGTTGTAGGTATTGGACCAGTTGTCAGGGTAGAAGCGCACACGGCCATCGGCCACCACGTCCAGGGCAACCTGGGTGATGCTTTTGCCAGGGTGCAGCGAATCTTCCGGAGCAGGCTTGCTCATGGCCACAAACCACTGGTCGGTCAACATGGGTTCGATGACCGTATTGGTGCGGTCACCACGTGGCACCATCAGTTTGTGGGGTTTGACTGCTTTCAGCAGGCCCTGGGCTTCCAGGTCGGCCACGATTTGCTTGCGCGCAGCAAAGCGCTCCAGGCCTTGGTAGGCTTCGGGGGCGGTGTCGGCAATATGGGCATCCAGCGTCAGGATGCTGATCATTTCCAGGCCGTGGCGCTGGCCAACGGCGTAGTCATTGAAGTCGTGGGCAGGAGTTACCTTCACCACGCCGGTACCAAAGGCCGGGTCTACGTAGTCGTCTGCAATGATCGGGATGGAGCGGCCAACCAGGGGCAGGGTCACGGTTTGACCGATCAGGCCGATATAGCGCTCGTCTTCAGGGTGCACCATCAGGGCGACGTCGCCCAGCATGGTTTCGGGGCGGGTGGTAGCAACGGTCAGGTGGGTCAGGCCGCCTTGGGGGGTAGTCAGCGGGTAGCTGATTTCCCACAGATGGCCGTCCTCTTCCTCGCTGACCACTTCCAGGTCGGATACGGCAGTGCCCAGCACGGGGTCCCAGTTCACCAGGCGCTTGCCACGGTAAATCAGGCCTTGCTCGTACAGGCGGACGAAGGTTTCCAGCACGCCACGGGACAGATTGTCGTCCATGGTGAAGTATTCGCGGCTCCAGTCACAGGACGCGCCCAGGCGGCGGAACTGGCCGGTAATGGTATTGCCCGACTTCTCTTTCCACTCCCAGACTTTCTCCAGGAATTTCTCGCGGCCCAGGTCGTGGCGGCTGATGTTCTGGGCATCAAGCTGGCGTTCCACAATGATCTGGGTGGCAATCCCGGCGTGGTCGGTGCCGGGAATGTAGACCGTATCGTCGCCTTTCATGCGGTGGTAGCGCGTCAGGCCATCCATGATGGTCTGATTAAAGGCGTGGCCCATGTGCAAAGTCCCGGTGACGTTTGGTGGCGGGGACTGGATCACAAAGGGTTCGGATTGGTGATCACCCAAGGGCTGGACGTGTTGGCCCCCCTTGAAAAGGTCGGCTTGCTCCCAGCGCGCGTACCAGCGCGTTTCGATTTCCTGGGGTTCAAAGCTCTTGGATAACTGCTCGTCGGAGGTCGTTGCGGATGAGTTGGTCATGGTGATGCGGTCTGCCTGCCCCTTATTGCACGGTTGGTGCCAGATAGGGCGGGACTAATCCTGGGTAAAAAACGAATTTAAGATGCACTATTTTAAGATGTGGCCGTGCGTCTTTGGCGTGGTAAAATGCCGGGTTGCCGTAAATCTGATGAAAGTGCTTGTTTTCATTAAAAAATTTAGCGCGAACCGTCGGATCTGCATTTTGCTTTACGCAGCAAAGACTACACTATATTGTTCTTATTTGGATTTTCACATGGCTATTGAACGCACTCTGTCCATTATCAAGCCCGACGCTGTTGCTAAAAACGTGATCGGTCAGATTATTTCCCGCTTTGAAGGCGCTGGCCTGAAAGTGATCGCTGGTCGCCTGGTTCACCTGTCCCGTGGCGAAGCCGAGCGCTTCTACGGCGTGCACGCCGAGCGTCCTTTCTTCAAGGATCTGGTTGACTTCATGGTTTCCGGTCCTGTGTTCGTTCAAGTTCTGGAAGGCGAAGGCGCCATTGCCAAGAACCGCGAACTGATGGGCGCTACCGACCCCAAGAAAGCTGACGCTGGCACCATCCGTGCTGACTTTGCTGAAAGCATCGACGCTAACGCTGTTCACGGTTCCGACGCTCCTGAAACCGCTGCTGTCGAAATCGCTTTCTTCTTCCCAGAGTGCAACGTTTACAGCCGTTAATTCGTTAAACCGCGCAGGACTGGCGGCACTCTGAGCAAGGCTTGCCCGGCTCACCGGAATCGGTGTGCCGGGCAAATCCGCAAAAAGGGGCTTTTTTGCACTCCTGCAAGAAAGTAATAGCCAGAACGCGTGAAGGTATTATTTTTTTATGTCATCGCTCGAACCTACCAATCTTCTGGGCCTGGGCCCGGAGCAACTTGTTGAACTGGTCGCCCAATGGGGTGGCAAGCCTTTCCGCGCGCGTCAATTGCAGCGCTGGATACACCAGCGTCAACAAGACGATTTTGGGCAGATGACGGATCTGGCGCGCGAGTTCCGCGAACAGCTGACAGCCAATTGCGTTGTCACCGCGCCCAGCATGTCGCACGAACATATTTCTTCCGACGGCACTCGTAAATGGCTGTTTGATGTAGGCAGCAATAATGCCGTCGAAGCGGTTTTCATTCCCGAGGACGACCGGGGCACCCTGTGTATTTCCAGCCAGGCTGGCTGCACCGTGGCCTGTCCATTCTGTTCCACGGGTTACCAGGGTTTCAACCGCAACCTGACGACTTCTGAAATTATTGGCCAGCTTTGGTTCGCCCGCCGTGCCTTGCTGAATGCGCCCGAAACCGCCCGTATTGGCGATGCTGAGCAAACCAGCACGCGTGTCATCAGCAATGTGGTCATGATGGGCATGGGCGAGCCTTTGCTTAATTACGACCAGGTGCTCGGTGCCTTGCGACTGATGCTGGACGATAATGCCTACGGTCTGTCGCGCCGCCGCGTGACGGTATCCACCTCCGGGGTGGTACCCATGATGGATCGTCTGGCCAAGGATTGCCCGGTGGCGCTGGCTGTGTCGCTGCATGCGCCCAATGATGCGCTGCGCGACCGTCTGGTGCCGCTGAACAAGAAGTATCCGCTGGTCGAGCTTCTGGATGCCTGTAATCGCTATCTGGAGCACGCACCGCGTGACTTCATCACGTTTGAATACATCATGCTGGACGGCATCAACGATACCGACCAGCATGCGCAGGAACTGTTGGACATCGCGCGCATTGTGCGCTGTAAATTTAATTTGATTCCTTTCAATCCTTTTCCGCAGTCCGGTCTGAAACGCTCCTCAGCTGCACGGGTCAAGCAGTTTGCCCAGCGTCTGATGGATGGTGGGGTGGTAACCACAGTGCGCAAGACGCGCGGCGATGACATTGCTGCCGCTTGCGGACAGTTGGCGGGCGATATTCGTGATCGCACCCGTATCGAACAGCGTTTGCCTGATCGTGCTGTCATTCAAATCAAACAGGAACGTGCATGAGCGAGACTCTGGTCCCCTCCAACCAATCGGCTCCGGAAGCGGGCTCAGGTGTAGGCCCGACATTGCGTGAGCTGCGCCTGGCGCGATCCTGTACGCTGAACGAAGCCTCCACCCGCCTGAAGTTTTCGGTTCGCCAGCTAGAGGCCCTGGAGGCCCAGGAGTGGGACCAGTTGCCCGGTGGTCAGCCATTGCGCGGCATGGTGCGCAACTACGCGCGCTTTTTGGAGGCCGACGTATCGGCTGTGCTGGTCATGCTGGAAGCTCAGGTCAGTGATACCGCTGCGCCCAGGCCCGTACCGCGCAATCATTCCGGTTCGGGCTTGTCCAGTGCGGATTTGAGCCTGTATGCCGACTCGCGCGGCGGTTTTGGCTGGATCTGGATTCTTATCATTATTGTTTTGCTGCTGGTAGCCGGTTTTTACGCCATTGATCGAGGCTGGGTTCCCGAGGAATGGCTGGTGTTTGATTGGCTCAAGGATTTGAAGAAATGACGCAGGGTCCCGAAACTCCCTCTGCTTGCCAACCTCTGCCGGTTGGTGCTCAACCCAAACGGGTGACGCGCACGGTGGATGTGCGCTGGGGCGATCATGTCGTGAAACTGGGGGGCTCGGCGCCGGTCGTGGTGCAGTCCATGACCAATACGGATACGGTCGATGCCATTGCAACGGCTATCCAGGTCAAGGAATTGGCGCGAGCCGGCTCCGAACTGGTGCGGATTACCGTCAATACCCCGGAAGCTGCGCGTGAAGTGCCGGCTATTCGTGAACAGCTGGACCGCATGGGTGTGAATGTTCCCTTGGTGGGGGACTTTCATTACAACGGCCACAAGCTGCTGGCAGACTTCCCGGAATGTGCGCAAGCCTTGTCCAAGTACCGGATCAATCCGGGCAATATGGGCGGGGGCAAGCGTCGGGACGACAACTTTGCCAAGATGATTGAAATCGCCTGCCGTTACGACAAGGCCGTGCGTATCGGTGTGAACTGGGGCAGCCTGGATCACGAGCTGATGGCCCGCATGATGGACGAGAATAATCAACGGGCACACCCCTGGACGGCGCAAGCTGTCATGCGTGATGCCCTGGTGTTTTCGGCCATCAGCAATGCCCAGCGTGCCGAAGAGCTGGGTCTGGACGGCAAACGCATTGTGCTGTCCTGCAAGGTCAGCCATGTGCAGGATTTGATTACGGTTTATCAGGATTTGTCTTCGCGCTGCGATTACGCCCTGCATCTGGGTTTGACCGAAGCGGGGATGGGCAGCAAGGGGATTGTGGCTTCTACGGCCGCCTTGTCCGTCTTGCTGCAGCAAGGCATTGGTGACACCATTCGTATTTCCCTGACGCCCGAACCCGGTGGCGATCGTGCCCGTGAAGTGGTCGTGGCTCAGGAAATTCTGCAGACCATGGGGTTGCGCGCCTTCACTCCGATGGTGGTGGCGTGTCCGGGTTGTGGTCGCACCAGCAGTACGGTGTTCCAGGAGCTGGCCAACGATATTCAAAGCTATTTGCGTGACCAGATGCCTGTCTGGAAAGATCTGTATCCCGGCGTGGAAACCATGAACGTCGCGGTGATGGGCTGTGTGGTCAATGGTCCGGGAGAAAGCCGCCACGCCGATATCGGCATCAGCTTGCCGGGAACCGGGGAAGTTCCTTCGGCACCCGTCTATGTGGATGGCGAGCGGGTGGTGACCCTGAAGGGTGATACTATCGCTCAGGAATTTCAGACCATTGTCCAGAATTACGTTGAGCGCCGCTACGGCAAAACATCAACGGTTTGATCAACACGCTTGTCAGTCTATGGCGAGCAAACCATTAGAATTATGACGCAGCAGTTTCAAAAGCTCCGCGCCCTGACGGGCATGAAAGACACCTTACCGGGTGAAAGCGCACAGTGGGAAGCCCTGGAGGCTCTGGTGCGGGAATGGTTGGCCAGCTATGGCTATCGCAATATGCGTACCCCCGTGCTGGAACATACCCAGTTGTTTGCTCGTGGTATTGGCGAAGTTACCGACATTGTCGAAAAGGAAATGTATTCCTTTACCGATTCGCTCAACGGCGACAAGCTCACCATGCGTCCCGAATTTACGGCGGGCATGGTGCGCGCCACTATCGAACATAATCTCTTGTACGATCGCCCTCATCGCGTTTATGCGATGGGGCCGGTGTTTCGCCATGAGCGCCCGCAACGTGGCCGCTACCGTCAGTTCCACCAGATCGACGTGGAAGCGCTGGGTCTGCCCGGGCCGGATGTGGATGCCGAGCTTATCGTCATGTTGGCCCGTTTGTGGAAGAAGCTGGGCCTGACGGATATCCGTCTGGAACTGAACTCCCTGGGCCAGGCTGAAGAGCGTGCCGCCCACCGTGCGGCCTTGATCGAACACCTGGAAGCCCACAAGGATGTGCTGGACGAAGAAGCCCAGCGTCGCATGTACACCAACCCCTTGCGTGTGCTGGATACCAAAAATCCGGCCATGCAGGAAATGGCCAATGCAGCTCCACGCCTGTTCGACTTCCTGGGTGAAGCGTCTCGTGCTCACTTCCAGGGCGTATGCGATCGTCTGGATGATGCCGGTATTGCCTATACACTGAACCCGCGTCTGGTGCGTGGTCTGGATTACTACAACTTGACCGTGTTCGAGTGGGTAACGGATCGCCTGGGTGCACAAGGGACGGTATGCGGCGGAGGCCGTTACGACGGCCTGATCGAATTGATGGGTGGCAAACCTTCGCCCGCTGTGGGTTTTGCCATTGGCGTGGAGCGCTTGCTGGACCTATGCTCGCAAGATGGTGAGCAGCCAGCCATCCCCGAATGTCAGGTGTATATGGTTCACCAGGGCGAGGCAGCCCAGCGCAAGGCCTCGCTGTTGGCCGAGCAACTGCGTGATGCCGGTTTGCAGGTGATTGTCCATGCAGGTTCCAGCGGCTTCAAGTCCCAGTTCAAGCGGGCTGATGCCAGTGGCGCGCAGGCCGCCGTTATTTTGGGTGACGACGAACTCCAAAAAGAACAGGCCAGTGTGAAATGGTTGCGTGCTGCGGATGGCGCCGAGCAGCAACAGTCTGTTGATTTTTCTGAACTCGCCAGTGTTTTGTCAGCAAGGATTTGAGCATGGCCTACGATCTTGAAGAACAGGAAAAACTAGATGCCATGCGAGCATGGTGGGACCGCTGGGGCACCTTGTGCATCGTGCTGGCTTTTGCTGCCTTGGCAGCAGTGGCGGGCTGGCGCGGTTGGCAGTGGTATCAGGGCCATCAGGCAGGTCAGGCCATGGGTTACTTTGAAGCGCTGGAAAGTGCGGCTGCCCAGACAGGCGAAGAGGCCGATGCCCGCGTGCTGGCTGCCAGCACGACCTTGCGTAACGATTTTCCCAAGTCCGGCTACACCTCCCGCGGTGTCTTGCTGGCTGCTCAGGCTTTGCAGCAACGCGGCAATCTGACGCCTGCTCGTGAGCAACTGGAGTGGATGGTCAAAACCAACCACGACCCGGCGCTGACTCCGCTGGCACGTTTGCGTCTGGCCGGCATCTTGCTGGAACAAAAGAATTATGATGAGGCCCTGGCTCAACTGACGAATCCTCCTGCCAGTTTTGCCGGTTTGTTTGCGGATCGCAAAGGCGATATTCTGGCCGCTCAAGGGCAGAATGATGCAGCGCGCGAAGCCTGGAAGCAGGCCGTGGAGTTGCTCAAGCAAGACCCTATTTCGCAGTTGGTTCAGATCAAACTTGATGCCCTGGCAGGAGCTTAATTCATGTCTCTTCCTACTATTCGCAAATCCCCATCCTCTGCCATGCGTGTCCTGCGCCTGAGCGCGCTGGCCCTGAGTCTGACCGCATTGGCCGGTTGCTCCATGTTCTCCAGCAAGGATCCACGTTTCGAGCCGACTCCCTTGACCGAATACACCCCTGGTGTGGCCGCCAAGATCAGCTGGAGCACCTCTATTGGTAGCGGCGCGGATTCGGGCTTTGCACCGCAAGTGACCGGTTCTTCGGTCTATGCCGCAACGGTATCCGGGCAGGTCAGCAAGGTGGATCTGGAGACGGGCCGTGTGCAGTGGTCGGCCAATGCCGGCAAGAAGTTGACGGCCGGTGCAGGTTCGGACGGTGTAGTGACTGCGGTTGCTTCGGTAGACGGGAACGTGATTGCGTTTGACGACTCGGGCAAGGAATTGTGGCGCAGCCGCAGCAGCAGCGCCGTGAATATGCCTCCTGTTGTTGGTGCCGGTGTGGTTGTGGTGCGTACCAGCGACTACCGCCTGCAAGCCTTTGATGCCAGCACGGGTGATCTGCGCTGGAGCCTGCAGCGCCCCGGTCCAGCCTTGTCGCTGAAAACCAGCATGCAAATGCGCATTATCGACGGCTTGTTGCTGGCAGGCATGCCCAACGGTCGCTTGATGGCGATTGACGCGGCTCAAGGTCATCTGGTGTGGGAAGGCAGCATTTCTGTCTCCCGCGGCGCGACCGATCTGGAGCGCATTAATGACGTCGTGGGTGCTCCCCAGGTCGTCGATCCCCTGCTGTGCGGTGCAACCTACCAAGGTCGCGTTGCCTGCTTTGACGTCTCCCAAGGTGGGCGTCTGGTGTGGGATAGGGAATTTTCGGCCGGTACCGGTATCGCAGCGGACAACCATATGTTGTATGCCGCCAATAGCCGCGACCAGATTGAAGCGTTTGCCATGACAGACGGGCAAACCATCTGGACGCAGAATGCTTTGCGTAACCGTGGTCTGGCTCCTTTGGCCGTCATGCCCCAGGCGCTTGCCGCCGGTGACATGGAAGGCTATGTTCACTTTCTATCGCGACTGGACGGCACCTTGTTGGGCCGGGTCAGTGTCGGCGGTGGTGCCATTGTGTCGCCTTTGATCGGAACCCCGCGCGGGGTCCTGGTTCAGACCGGCAATGGTAATTTGGTCTTGGTTGGAATCAATTGAAAAGCGTTTCTTTTAAGCCCGTAGTGGCTTTGGTCGGTCGGGCCAACGTCGGCAAGTCCACTTTGTTCAACCGCCTGACGCGCTCGCGCGCGGCTCTGGTGGCGAACTTCCCTGGTCTGACCCGCGACCGCCATTACGGCGAAGGCCGGGTTGGCAGCCGTCCCTATATCGTGGTCGATACGGGCGGTTTCGAGCCCGTGGCCAAAACCGGCATGTTGCTGGAGATGGCTCGCCAGACCCAGCAAGCGATTGCCGAAGCCGACGTGGTCGTGTTTCTGGTCGATGCCCGTGAAGGCGTCAATGCACTGGATCTGGAAATTGCGCAGCTGCTGCGCAAGCTGGGTCAGAAAGTGCTGCTGGCCGTCAACAAGGCCGAAGGCATGCGTTACGAGGCCGGTGGCGTGGAATTCCACGAACTGGGCTTGGGCCAGCCTTATCTGATCTCCGCCTCCCACGGCGATGGCGTGGAAGAGCTGATCAATCTGGCACTGGAGCAAGTGCCTAACCCTGAGCCTGAAGATGATGGCCAGGACGATGATGAGTTTCAGCACCGCATCAAGCTGGCGATTGTGGGCCGCCCCAACGTGGGCAAATCCACCCTGATTAATACCCTGGTGGGTGAAGATCGCGTGATTGCGTTTGACCAGCCCGGTACGACGCGTGATGCCATCGAAATCGAGTTCGAGCGTAACGGGGTGGAATACACCCTGATCGACACGGCCGGTTTGCGCAAGCGCGGCAAGGTATTTGAAGCGGTCGAAAAGTTCTCCGTTATCAAGACTTTGCAGGCGATTGAAGCGTGTAACGTGGTCTTGCTGATGATTGACGCTCACACAGAAATTTCCGACCAGGACGCCAGCATTGCGGGCTTTGTGGTGGAAACCGGCCGTGCGCTGGTGGTGGGCATCAACAAGTGGGATGGCCTGGACGAGTACCAGCGCGAGTGGATCAAGCGCGAGTTCGATCGCAAATTGCGCTTCCTGAACTTTGCCAAGATGCACACCTTGTCGGCGCTGAAAGGGCAGGGGATCAATCCTTTGCTCAAGTCGGTCAATGCTGCGCATGCTGCTGCTTTCTCCAAGCTGTCTACCCCCAAGCTCACTCGCGTCATGCAAGAAGCGGTGGAACAGCAACAGCCGCCACGCAAGGGCATTTTCCGTCCCAAGTTGCGGTATGCTCACCAAGGTGGCATGAACCCGCCGATCGTGGTGATTCACGGCAACGCCCTGGATGCCATTTCGGACAGTTACCGCCGTTATCTGGAGACGCGTTTTCGCGAGGCCTTCAAGCTGGAAGGCACGCCTTTGCGCATCGAATTCAAATCATCTAAGAACCCTTATCTGAAGGACGCGTAATGAGCCGTTTGTGGAGTGATCATGTAGCGGGGCTTTCACCCTATGTACCGGGTGAGCAGGTCAAGCTGGATAACCTCTTGAAGTTGAACACAAACGAACATCCTTTCGGTCCGTCGCCCAAAGCGCTGGAAGCGATCCGCCAGGCGGCGACCGATGACTTGCGTCTTTACCCTTCCTACAGCGCGCAGGAACTGCGTGACGCCGTGGCGCACAACCACGGCGTGAAAGCCAATAATGTCTTTTTGGGCAATGGCTCGGACGAAGTGCTGGCCCATGTGTTCAGCGCCTTGTTCCTGCGTGGCGTGCGTCCGGTCCTGTTGCCCGATATCACGTACAGCTTCTACACCACCTACTGTTCGTACTTCGGGGTGCCTGCTGATATTGTGCCGCTGAGCGAAGACTTCACGCTGAATGTGCAGGACTATGTGCGCAAGCGCAGCCTGCCACCAGCTGGCATTATTTTTGCCAACCCCAATGCGCCTACCGGGATTCCTTTGTCCTTGACGGATATTGAAACCATTCTGGCCGCCAACCCGGACACCACGGTGGTGGTGGACGAGGCCTACGTCGATTTCGGCGGTACGTCTTCGGTTGGTCTGCTGGAAAAGTACGACAACCTGGTGGTCATCCAGACCATGTCCAAGTCGCGTGCTTTGGCTGGCTTGCGTGTGGGTTATGCCTTGGCCAGCGCCGATATCATTCAGGCCCTGGAACGCGTGAAAGACAGCTTTAACTCCTATCCCATGGACACCATCGCTCAGGTGGGTGCCGTGGCTTCCTTGAAGGATACGGAGTATTTTGAACGTCAATGCCAGGCAGTGATTGATGCACGTGAACAGTTGCGTGCCGATCTGGAACAGCTGGGTTTCGAGATTTTGCCCTCGAAAGCGAACTTTTTGATGGCAACGCACCCTAAGCATTCGGCTGCTGGTATTCAGCAAGCTTTGCGTGAGCAGGGGATTTTGGTTCGCCACTTCCGTCAGCCACGCATTGAGCAGTATTTACGTATTACGGTAGGATCGCCCGAGCAATGTGCCCGACTGTGCAACAGTTTGCGGCAGATTTTAGGGCAAGGCGCCTGATATACACCTATTAGATAAAAATCTCCAGTTTGGAACGTGCGGATCCAGGGAAAACCCGGTAAAGTAGTAGGATTCGCTTCCATTTCTGGAAAAACAACATAACCGGAGCCTCACCAATGAGCAATAAAGGGCAAATTCTACAAGACCCGTTTTTGAACGCGCTGCGCAAGGAGCATATCCCTGTGTCGATCTACCTGGTCAACGGCATCAAGCTGCAAGGTCAGATCGAGTCCTTCGATCAGTATGTCGTACTGCTGCGCAATACAGTCACTCAAATGGTGTATAAGCACGCGATCTCTACCGTCGTTCCTGCACGCCCTGTTACTTTGGCTGCGGATGAGCAGGCTGAATAAATCCTCACCCAGTTCTTTGTACTCTGAAAGACCCGTCTCGCGGTGCCCGCGGGCGGGTCTTTGTTTCTGGAGCAAGCGTTGAAGGCACTGGTAATTAGTGTGGATATGGGCGAGCTGGACTACAAAGCCCATGCCGAAGAGTTCGTCATGCTGGCCGAAGGCGCTGGCGCCCAGATTATGGAGCAGCTGGTCGTGCGTCGCTCCCGTCCGGATTCTGCCTACTACATCGGTACAGGCAAGCTGGAGGAGGCCGTCGCTCTGGCCAAGGCAACCGGCGCCGAAGTGGTGCTGTTTGACCATGCCTTGAGCCCAGCGCAGCAGCGTAACCTGGAGCGCAAGCTGGAATTGCGTGTAGTCGACCGGGTTGCTCTGATTCTGGACATCTTTGCCCTGCGAGCACAAAGTCACGAAGGTAAATTACAGGTGGAGCTGGCGCAGTTGCAGCACCTGACGTCCCGATTGACCCGGATGTGGACTCACCTGGAGCGGCAAAAGGGTGGTATTGGCATGCGTGGTCCTGGTGAATCGCAGCTGGAAATGGACCGCCGGATGATTGGCGACAAAGTCCGTACCTTGCGCGAACGTCTGGCCAAGGTGCAGCGTCAGCGCAGCACCCAGCGTCGGGCTCGTTCCCGTAGCGGCACCTTGTCGGTGTCATTGGTGGGCTATACCAATACGGGCAAATCCACCTTGTTCAATGCCTTGACTCGGGCGGATGCCTACGCAGCCGACCAGTTATTTGCAACTTTGGATACCACCACGCGTCGTATCTGGATTGAAGGGGCAGGGCAGGTTGTGATTTCGGATACGGTGGGTTTCATTCGTGAATTGCCACCTACCTTGATCGCGGCTTTCCGGGCCACTTTGGAAGAGACCGTCCATGCAGATTTGTTGCTGCATGTGGTCGATGCAGCCAACCCTCAACGCGATGAGCAAATCGCTGAAGTTCATAAGGTTCTGGAGGACATCGGGGCCCATGAAATACCTCGTATTTTGGTCTACAACAAAATTGACCAAGCCGGCTACGAGCCACGGGTAGAGCGGGACGAACATGGTACTATTGCCCGAGTCTTTGTTAGCGCTTTAGAGCGCATCGGATTGGATGGTTTGCGTGCAGCAATCGTCGAATCAGGTCATTTCGCGGAAAACAATGCGTCTGAACAATAAAATATTCAATCTCAATGATCCCGGTTGGGGACGAGACAGTGGCAAAAACGGTTCCGAGCCACCTCGCCGCCCCGAGAAACAAGATGGCCCGCCTGACCTCGACGAGGTGTGGCGTGACTTCAACAGTCGCTTGGGATCTTTATTTGGCAAAAAGGGACGTCGTTCCCCTCCTGGCGGCATGCCTCCAGGTAGCGGTAATGGCCCCTCCATCCCTAAAGGCTCCCCCAAGCTGCTGATTATCGGTGGTGTGGTGGCAGTCGGCCTGTGGATGGCCAGTGGCTTTACCATCGTGCAGGAAGGTCAGGTTGCCGTGGTGACTCGTTTTGGCGAGTACACCAAAACCCTGAATCCCGGTCTGCAATGGCGTTGGCCCGCTCCCATCGAAGATCACCAAACTGTCAATATTTCCCAGTTGCGTACCTTCGAGGTGGGCTACCGCGGAAGTGCGCGCAATAAAGTCCTGCCTGAATCCCTGATGCTGACAACCGACGAGAACATCGTTGATATGCAGTACGTGGTTCAGTATCGCTTGTTGCCTACGGGTGCGCCGGACTACCTGTTCAACACCAATAATCCGGACGAATCCGTACGTCAGGCGGCAGAAACCGCCATGCGTGAAGTTGTGGGCAAGCAGCCTATGGACTCCGTACTGTATTCCGGCCGTACACAGATTGCCTCGGACGTGCAGCAACTGGCTCAGTCCATTCTGGATCGTTACCGTACTGGTATTCAGATCAGCACCGTGGCGATTCAGAACGTGCAACCGCCCGAGCAGGTTCAAGCGGCTTTTGACGATGCCGTCAAGGCCGGCCAGGACCGCGAGCGTCAGATCAACGAAGGTCAGGCTTATGCCAACAAGGTATTGCCCGAAGCCGCTGGTCAAGTGGCACGCATGATGCAGGAGTCCGAAGGTTACAAGGCTCGTGTGATCGGTGATGCCAAGGGTGACACTGCACGTTTCGGCAGCGTCGAGGCCGAGTACGTGAAGGCTCCCGGTGTAACGCGGGATCGTCTGTACCTGTCCACGATTCAGGAAATCCTGGAGAGCACCAGCAAGGTACTGGTTGATACCCGTAGCGATAACAACATGATCTATCTGCCTTTGGACAAGATCGTGCGTCAGGTGGGCAGCCGTACCGATATGGAGCCATCCGCTCCTGTCGCCTCGGCCGCTTCGCAAGGACAGATCAGCCGTCCAGCTCCGGCTGCGGCGCCTAAAGCGCCTGCGCCAGGCAATCCAGCCGGTCTGGATACCTCGCTGGGCTCTTTGGTCAGTCCTTATTCCCCATACGCACGCTAGGAGAGCTTGATGCAACGTTTATTTCCTGCTCTGGTGGCCCTGGCGGTAATTGTCGGTTTGCTGCTGTCTTCCGTATTTATCGTGCGTGAGCGCGATGCGGCTCTGGTTTTTGCCCTGGGTGAAGTGCGCGGTACCATCACTACCCCCGGCCTGTACTTCAAACTGCCGCCACCCTTTGAAAATGTGGTGTTCCTGGACAAGCGTCTGCAGACGATTGAAACCAAGGATCCCGAGCGTATTCAGACGGCTGAAAAGAAAAACCTGCTGATCGACTCATACGTCAAATGGCGTATTTCCGATCCACGCCTGTTTTACGTGACGTTCGGCGCAACGGACCGTGGTGCTGTAGAGCGTTTGCAGGCCCAGATTCGTGACGCCCTGAACGCCTCGGTGAACGTACGCACGGTAAAAGAAGTGGTCTCAACCGAGCGTGATGCCATCATGCGCGAAGTGCTGACCGCTGTTGAGGCTCGTGCCCGTCCTTTGGGTGTGGAAGTCATTGACGTGCGTTTGCGTCGTATTGACTTCGCCCCCGAGATTTCGGAATCGGTTTACCGTCGTATGGAAGCCGAACGTACACAAGAAGCCAACCGTTTGCGTGCAACCGGTGCCGCTGAAAGTGAGCGTATCCGTGCCGAAGCCGAACGTCAGCGTGAAGAGTTGCTGGCCGACGCTTACGCCCAGGCCCAGGCCATCCGTGGTCAGGGTGATGGTGAAGCCGCCGCCATTTACTCCGATAGCTATGGCAAGAACCCCGAGTTCTACCGTTTCTACCGCAGCCTGGAAGCCTACCGCAGTGCTTTCAGCAAACAGACCGATACACTGGTCATCAGCCCTGACTCTGATTTCTTCAAGTATTGGGGCAAGCAAGGATCACCCGCAGCACCTGCGAACTGATCCCCGCTAGAGAACTTAGGGCCGTTGGGTGTTCCACCCGCGGCCCTGATCGTTTATACTAGCGTGTAAGTTACTAACACCACTTCGCATGCGACTTAGGCGGCTTACAGGCCCCAAGTCGCTTTTTGTTTGGCTGGAACTTTCGTTTATAAGTAGTCCGAGGCACGAGTATGTCCAATTGGTTGTTGCCAGAGAGCCTGGCTGATATCTTGCCTGCAGAGGCGCGCCGCATCGAAGAGCTGCGCCGCGATTTGCTAGACTTGTATCGTACTTACGGGTTCGAACTGGTGGCTCCGCCCCTGGTGGAGTATCTGGAATCCCTGCAAGCGGTTTCTGGCACAGATCTGAATCTGCGTACCAGCAAAGTCGTCGATCAAATCTCGGGTCGTACCATGGGCGTACGCGCCGACATGACCCCCCAGGTAGCACGTATTGATGCTCACTTGCTGAACCGTGAAGGCGTGACTCGGCTTTGTTACTGTGGTTCGGTCTTGCATGCCCGTCCGGCTGGTTTGCTGTCGGATCGTGAGCTGCTGCAGATCGGCGCGGAAATCTTCGGCCATGCCGGTATCGAATCCGATCTGGAAGTGGTGCAACTGGCGCTGGAAAGCGTGGGTCGGGCTGGGGTGCGTCATCCTCGCCTGGACTTGAACTATCCCGATCTGGGACGCTTCCTGATCGAGCGCGATCCTATTTTGAAAACCCGCGTGGCAGAAGTGTGCGAGCTTCTGAACGCCAAAGATGTGTCGGGCTTGCGCGCCCTGGGCCGTGAGTCGGGCTGTCTGCCTGAGACCACCCGTTACTTGCTGGCTTTGACCTCGCTGTATGGCGATGGCAGTGTGCTGGAACGCGCCCGCAGTGTTCTGCCCGACGAGCCCGAAGTACGTGAAGCTCTGGGTAGTCTGCGCAACTTTATTGATGCCTTGCCCGGCCACGAAATTACGGTGGACCTGGCTGATATCGGCAGCGGTTATGCCTACCATTCGGGCCTGATCTTTTCGGTCTACGCCGAAGGCTGGCACGATGCCCTGGTCAAGGGCGGACGCTTTGACGGTATCGGCCGCATGTATGGTCGTGCCCGTCCTGCAACTGGCTTCAGCCTGGATCTGCGCAAGCTCTCAGCTGGCCTGGCGCCGGCTCAGGCTGCCCGCGCGGTACGTGCCTCCTGGGGCAATGATGCGGCCCTGATAGCAGCGGTCAAGCAGTTGCGTCAAAACGGTGAAATTGTGATTCAGATGCTGCCCGGTCAAGAGCTGAATCTGGATGAATTCGTGATCGACCGCGAGCTGGTCTCGTCGGACGGTCAGTGGCAAGTTAGGGCGCTGTAAGCCAGACGGCTTGTAGCGCTGGTGATTGTTATCGGTCCGGCACCGTGCCGGCCTCCTTTATTCTGATACTAGACATGAGCAAAAACCTTGTGGTGATTGGCACCCAGTGGGGTGACGAAGGCAAAGGCAAGATCGTCGACTGGCTGGCCGAGTCCGCGCATGGCGTGGTTCGTTTCCAGGGTGGGCATAACGCTGGCCATACATTGTGGATTAATGGCAAGAAGACAATTCTGCGCCTGATTCCTTCGGGCATCATGCACGAGCACGTCACTTGCTACATTGGCAATGGCGTGGTGCTCTCGCCCGAAGCCCTGCTGACCGAAATTGCCGAGCTGGAAGCGGCCGGTCTGGACGTGCGTTCGCGCCTGCAGATCTCGCCTGCTTGCCCGCTGATCCTGCCCTACCACATCGCTGTGGACCAGGCTCGTGAAAAGCGTAAAGGCGACGGCAAGATCGGTACCACCGGTCGCGGTATCGGCCCTGCCTACGAAGACAAGGTGGCACGCCGTGCCCTGCGTGTTCAGGATCTGTACGATCCCGAAATCTTCGCCGAGAAACTGTCCGAAGCCCTGGATTACCACAACTTCGTGTTGACCCAGTACCTGGGCGCCGAAGCCGTCTCTGCTGAGCAGGTTCGTGATCTGGCCATGAAGCACGCTGAGCAGCTGGCTCCTATGGTCGCTGACGTCTCCAACAACCTGTACCAGGCCAAGAAAGCAGGGCAGAAGCTCCTGTTTGAAGGTGCCCAGGGCGCACTGTTGGATATTGACCACGGTACTTACCCCTTCGTCACCAGCAGCAACTGCCTGTCCGGTGCCGCTTCCGCAGGTTCGGGTGTTGGCCCTCAGGAATTGAGCTACGTGCTGGGTATCGCCAAGTCCTACACCACGCGCGTGGGTTCGGGTCCATTCCCGACCGAATTGCTGGATGACACCGGCATGCGTCTGGCTACCGTGGGCAAGGAGTTCGGTTCCGTAACGGGTCGTCCGCGTCGTTGTGGCTGGTTTGATGCTGCTGCCATGAAGCGTTCGGTCATGATCAACGGTATTTCCGGTCTGTGCATCACCAAGCTGGATGTGCTGGACGGCGTTGAGCAAATCAAGATTGGTGTGGGTTACCGCTACAAGGGCGAGTTCCTGGACGTGCTGCCCTACGGCGCACACGCGGTTGCCGAAGCCGAGCCTGTTCTGGAAGAAATGCCCGGCTGGACCGAGTCCACCGTGGGCGTAACCGACTACGACAAGCTGCCGATCAACGCTCGTCGTTACCTGGAACGCATTGCTGAACTGTGTGATGTGCCTATCGACATGGTTTCCACAGGGCCAGATCGCAACGAAACCATCGTATTGCGCGATCCGTTTACCAAATAAGCGATTTATCGCGGTATAATGCCTTGCACCGTTGTACGGTGCGTACAGAGCGGCCTGAAGGGCCGCTTTGTCGTTCTGGACGCTGCGTTGGCCTACCAGACTCTTGTTTTGCAGGTACCAAAGCGCAGCTAGTGCATTTATATCTGGAATACATATGAGTCTGCCCCCAAATAGCGATACTGATGAATGGGTTTCCTGGGAACAATACAATCGCCTGATTGAACAATTGGCCCTGAGCATTCACGAATCAGGCTGGAAATTCGACAAAATTGTTTGCCTTGCCCGAGGCGGCATGAGAGTGGGAGACGTTATTTCACGCATCTATGATGTACCCCTGGGTATTTTGGCCACCAGCAGCTATCGCGAAGCGGCCGGTACCGAACAGGGCGATCTGGATATTGCGCAATACATCACCATTACCCGTGGCACTCTGGATGGCAATGTGCTGCTGGTCGATGATATGGTCGATACTGGCAAGACTTTTATGCGTGTACGTGATCACCTGCGTGCACAGTTTCCCGCGATTACCGAGCTGAAAACTGCTGTTTTGTGGTGGAAAGGCCACGCCCAGGTCGACCCGGACTACTACGTGTCCAAGTTGCCCACAAATCCCTGGATTCATCAGCCTTTTGAGGACTACGATAGCATTCGCCCTCATCAGCTGGACGCCTGGATCCGCAAGGGTACTGGCCAGGCTTGATCGCCGGCATTCAGATAATTGGTGGATAGCCTAATGGTACCTTGCTTGGTGTATGCCTGCAATCGTGCTACCATATTGGGCTATCTGTTACGCTAACTCTTTTTACAAAGGTCAGGGATTACATGTCCATTGTTCGCCTGAAAGAAAACGAACCCTTTGAAGTTGCTCTGCGCCGCTTCAAACGCACTATTGAAAAAACCGGTCTGTTGACCGAGCTGCGTTCGCGCGAATTCTACGAAAAGCCAACGGCTGAGCGTAAGCGCAAGCACGCTGCCGCCGTGAAGCGTCACTACAAACGCATCCGCAGCCAGCAACTGCCTCCACGCTTGTATTGATCCCTGAATCTTTTGTTCAGGAACTGCTCGCCCGTGTCGATGTCGTAGATGTCGTCGGGCGATATGTGCAGTTGCGCAAAGGCGGGGCCAACTTGCTTGGCCTGTGCCCTTTTCACAACGAAAAATCCCCTTCATTTACAGTCAGTCCGACCAAGCAGTTTTACCATTGCTTCGGTTGTGGCGCTCACGGATCGGCTATCTCGTTCCTGATGGAACACACAGGGGCTTCATTCCCCGAGGCGGTACGCAGCTTGGCTGGGTCCGTCGGAATGACTGTACCCGAAGCAGATCGCACCCCACGCCAACGTGCTGCCGACGCGCGTCGTAAAGACGAGTTGTCGCGTCAGCATCATATTCTTGAAACGGCACAGGGGCACTACCTACGTCAGCTAAAACAGTCACCCATTGCTATCGACTACCTAAAACGTCGTGGCCTGGATGGGGAGACGGCTGCCCGTTTCGGTTTGGGCTGGACAGGTACGGAGCGACGCGGCTTATCGGCTGTATTTCCGCAGTACGAAGACAAGCAACTGGTTGAGTCCGGCCTGGTGATCGAGTCCGAGGATGGTCGTCGCTACGACCGTTTTCGTTCGCGCGTCATGTTTCCGATCCGCAGTACCAAGGGCCATATCATTGGCTTTGGTGGCCGTCTGATCGAAAAAGGCGAGCCCAAGTACCTGAACTCGCCAGAAACTACGCTGTTTTCCAAAGGACACGAGCTGTACGGCTTGTGGGAAGGACGTCAGGGCATACGCAAAGAAGGCTTTGTCCTGATTGTTGAAGGTTATATGGACGTGGTGGCGCTGTCGCAACATGGCTTGCACAATGCCGTAGCGACTCTGGGTACCGCGACTACTGAACACCACATCACCAAACTGATGCGCGCCAGCGACAGGTTGGTGTTTTGCTTTGATGGTGACAGGGCAGGGCGCAAAGCCGCCTGGCGTGCCTTGAATACCTGCTTGCCCCTGGTTCGTGACGACGTATCCATCCGTTTCATGTTCCTGGCGGATAACCACGACCCGGATTCTTTTGTTCGTGAGTACGGCGCGGAAGCGTTTCGCGAGCAAGCCCAGGCCGCCGCCGCTTTATCGCGCTTTTTCCTGGATGAGCTGGCGGCTCGCCATCGCATGGACGAGGCCGAAGGCCGTGCGGCCTGCGTACACGAAGCGTTGCCTTTGCTGCTGGAGCTGGCTGACAGTACCTTGAAAGTGCAGATTCAGCACGAATTTGCCCGTATGGTGTTGTTGACGCCGGACGAGCTGGCACAGCGCCTGAGCACGGTAGAGCCGGTGCGTCGACCGGTTGTCGACACGCCACCGGCGCAAGATGGCCTGGTTGCCAGGCCTGCCGTACCGGTGCAGCCTGCGCCCGCAACGGATGAGATGGCCCCGTTTGAGGATGGTTTTGACGGCTCCTTTGCCGACAGCCTGCCTATGGATGGCTGGCAGGACGAGCCCGATTGGCAGCCTCAGGAGCAATATCAGGAGCGGCCAGCATCAGGTCGCGGCAAGGGTGGCAAGAATAACCGTCAGCGGCAAGAGCGCGCAGTCCTGGGTGGCAGCCGTGCCGTGACCCCCATGGCCAAGCGATTGCTGCGCTTGCTCATTGGGCATCCCACCTTGGTGGGCGAGCTGGGCGATCAACAACTTGAAATTTTGGCGCAAAGTCCCCACTTACGTTTAGTGCAAGAGCTGATTGCCTTAAGCAATATCAGCTCGGCGCGTCATGCAGGCGCTTTGCTGGAGGCCGTGGACCCCGAGTCCGATCTGGCTCCTGTGCTGGAGGCGCTGGCTACGGAGCTTTTGGGCGAGGAAGAATTGCCTGATCCCCAAGGCGAATGGCGTGATGCGCTGCATCGCATCGAACTGGATGCGATCAAGGCAGAGCAGTCGGCATTGGTCGCTACGGGCTTGCAAGAGCCCGAACAGCGTCAGCGTTATCAAGAATTGACACGCCGTATTGCTTTGTTGAATGCTGCTTATACTCGGCAAGTGAAGTAAAATATTGGGTTATGTGTTGTGTTTGTGGCCGGCCAGGGGGGTAAAACTGGTACGCGAGCAAATGCGGCGGGTTAGCGGATTGTGAACCACCTTATGCCTTGAGCCCATGAGCCAGGGATTAAATGACTTAGGGTTCGCTCGCGCAACACGCCCAGGAGCAAGCCGGTTGTGGACACGCGCATCATCAGGCTCTTGCCTGTACGACTCGGTGGCTACATATTTAGTGCCACAGGGGTAAATGGCGTCTATGGAAGAAAATATGACTCAAACGACTGGTAAAACCTCGACGACGGTCTCTCGGTCTGCTAAGAAAACCTTGGCCGCGACAGCAAAATCAGGGGCATCAAGCTCGGTAGAGCTCGATGAGCTTCACGAAAGTGGAGAGCCAGGCGCAGCGCCTGCCAAAAAGGCAGCTAAAAAGGCGGCTGCTAAAAAGACGGTAGCTAAAAAAGCAGCTGCCAAGAAAACAGCGGCTAAAGCCGCTACCGGCGGTCGCCGTGGACGTCCTGCAAAAAATGCCAATAACGACGGTATCGACTTTGTCGATGACGACGAAATGGGCGAAGAAGAGGTCATTCCTGATCTCAAGCCAGTGGCCAAGCGTGGTGCCAAGCGCGCCAAAGCCGAAAAAGACGTTTTCGGTGTACGTGGTCAGCTGAGCCCTGAAGAACAGGAAGCACGCCGCAACCGCCTCAAGGCCCTGATCAAGCTGGGCAAGGACCGCGGTTACCTGACCTATAGTGAAATCAACGATCACCTGCCCGATGATCTGGTGGATGTCGAAGCCATTGATGGCATTATCGGCACCTTCAGTGACATGGGTATTTCGGTTTACGACCAGGCCCCCGACGCTGACACCTTGCTCATGAGCGATAACGCGCCCATGGCATCCAGCGACGACGACGTCGAGGACGAAGCTGAAGCGGCTCTGACCACGGTGGACTCTGACTTCGGTCGCACGACTGACCCTGTGCGTATGTACATGCGCGAAATGGGCTCGGTGGAACTGCTGACCCGCGAAGGTGAAATTGAAATCGCCAAGCGTATTGAAGATGGCTTGAAGCACATGGTGATGGCGATTGCCGCGTGCCCAACCACGGTTAACGAGATCCTGGCTTACGTTCAGCGTGTACGCGAAGGCGTCATGCAGATCGACGAAGTGGTTGACGGTCTGGTGGACGATGATGGCGAAGAATACGCCGGTTCCGGTGTAACCGCTGACGACGAGGACGAAGGTCCAGCCGGTGGCATGAGCAGCAAGCAGATTGAATACCTGCGCAACAAGTCGCTCAAGAAATTCGACATCATTGGCGAATGGTTTGACAAGATGCGCGTGTCCTTCGAGTCCGAAGGCTACAAGAGCGCAGGCTATGTACAAGCCCAGGAAACCATCCTGAACGAATTCATGGGCATTCGCTTTACTGCCAAGATGGTGGAAAAGCTGGCCGACACCATGCGTGAGCAGGTTGCCATCGTGCGTCAGCACGAGCGCGAAATCCTGACCATCTGTGTGGATCGTGCTGATATGCCACGTGCACACTTCATCAAGGCTTTCCCCGGCAACGAAACCAATCTGGATTGGGTGGTGCAGGAGGTGGCTGCAGGCCATCCTTACAGCTCGATTCTGGAACGTCACATTCCTGCCATTCAGGAAGTTCAGCAAAAACTGATCGACCTGCAAACCAGTGTTGTGCTGCCGTTGAAGGACCTGAAAGAAGTCAACAAACGCATGACCACGGGTGAAGCCAAGGCACGTAAAGCCAAGCGCGAAATGACCGAGGCCAACTTGCGTCTGGTGATCTCTATTGCCAAGAAGTACACCAACCGTGGCTTGCAGTTCCTAGATCTGATTCAGGAAGGCAATATCGGTTTGATGAAGGCAGTGGACAAGTTCGAATACCGTCGCGGCTACAAATTCTCCACATACGCAACGTGGTGGATTCGTCAGGCCATTACGCGTTCGATCGCTGACCAGGCTCGCACGATTCGTATTCCGGTTCACATGATCGAGACGATCAACAAGATGAACCGTATCAATCGTCAGATTCTGCAGGAAACCGGCGTTGAGCCCGATCCCGCAACCCTGGCCCAGAAGATGGACATGCCCGAGGACAAGGTTCGCAAGATCCTGAAGATCGCCAAAGAGCCTATCTCCATGGAAACGCCTATCGGTGACGATGACGATTCCCACCTGGGCGATTTCATCGAGGACAACAACACCGTTTCGCCATCGGATTCCGCTTTGCACGGTTCCATGCGCGATGTGGTGAAAGATGTCCTGGATTCCCTGACGCCTCGCGAAGCCAAAGTGCTGCGCATGCGTTTCGGTATCGAGATGAGCACCGACCAGACTCTGGAAGAGGTGGGCAAGCAGTTTGACGTAACGCGTGAGCGTATTCGTCAAATAGAAGCCAAGGCTTTGCGCAAGCTGCGTCATCCTAGCCGCGCCGACAAACTGAAGAGCTTCCTGGAAAGCCAGTAAGTCTTTATTTGATCTGCTTAGGCAAGATAAAAAACCCGGTCTTTTCAGACCGGGTTTTTTTTATGCTCATTGCCCAGCCTTGTGAAATGTCTTTTCAAGGAGTGGACGCTGCTGTCGATACAAGCTGACTTGTTCTTTGGGTTTGCCTGTTGCAATGGGTTTTTGTTGCCCTTGGCGACGCTGTTAGCGCAAATAAGATCGCGGTTTCAGGACATCAAGATATCAGGACGGATCCAGATCCAGCTTGAATATGCAGCCCTTGCCATCCGGCCCACTTTGCACGCTCAAGCTCCAGCCCTGGGCCAGTGCCAGTTGGCGTGCCAGTGCCAGGCCTATGCCTTTGTGGCCTTCTTCGCGCAGCCCTGTCGCCAGTTGTTTGCCCTGGCTGAAATGACGCTCAAATATCAGGATTTGATCTTGCTTGGCGATGCCCGGGCCGTCATCTTGCAAAGCCAGGATCGAGGGGGCAATCCAGCTTAGTTGCAGCTTGCAGGGTGCGGCGTGGTCGATGGCGTTGCGCATCAGGATACGCAGCAGCATGGACAGGGCATAGGGGTCCAGGGTGTAGAGCAAGGTGTCGGGCACCAGGTTGCTCCAGCGTACTTTGTGGCTATCCGCATCCAGCAGGGCGACGGCCTGCCAGGTTTGCTGGGCCAGTTCATGGACCTCCACGTCGCGCACATGACGCTCTGCGGTATAGGCCAAGCTTTCTGCAGCATCCAGGCTGGCAGTAACAGCGTCAGCTTGCGACATCATGCGTTGCAGGCGCTGTTGTTGCGGGCCTTCGGGCAGTTGCAGCAGCAAAAGCTCGCAGTCGCTGCGTATGGCCGTCAGGCCAGTGCGTAGTTCATGGCCCAGATTGGCGGCGAACTCTCGCTCGTGGGTCAGCAGTTCTTCCACGTGTTCCTGCATGCGATTAAAGGCCCGGATCAGACGTCCTGCTTCATCGTCCTGATGTTCTGGCAGGCCGGAGCGGCCCGGTGCCCAGTTTTCCAGGTGGCGAGACAGAGTCAGCATGGGAGCCACGGCATGGCGAGCGACACGGCGGCCCAGCAAAAATACCAGCAAAATAGTTGCTGACCCGATAAGAATCAGGATCAGGCCGAATTCACGGACCCGGTCTTCGTGAGGGGTGGCGCGGTACACCAGATATAGCTGACCTTGCTCCTTGTCCTGGCGCAGCACGTGCCAGGTGTCGCTGCTTAGATGAAACTCGTAAATGCCCGGTTCGGGAACACGGGCAAACTCGGGCAGATTATCCAGGGCCTGGCCAGGCAAGAACCAGTAGCTGTCCAGTTCGGCCCCCAAGGCTTCGCTGCGGTCGTAGGCGCTGTCGGGCAGCAAGGTGGGATTGCGTGCGTAGGAAACCAGCATGGCATTGACCATTTCGTCTTCCATACGCGCAAAGGCCACGTAGGCCAGCCCGCCCATGATCATGACCAGCAAGGTGGCAATCAGGGTCAAGGCCAAGGAGACCCGTTGGGTCAGGGTGCTCATGAAGCGGCTGCGACGCAGGGATTTGCGCATTGTTCAGTGTTCCGCTTGCAGACGCCAGCCCATGCCGGGCAGGGTTTCGATGGTGCCGGCACCTGCCTCGGACAAGGCGCGACGCAGGAGGTGGATCTGGCTGCGCAGCGCCTCGGGTGAGGGGGCACCTTGGGGCCATAGCGTTTTTTCCAGTGCTCGACGCGTCAGAATGGCTTGCGGGTCACGCAGGAAGGCTTCCAGTAGTTGGCGGGCTTTGAAGCTCAAGTTCAGCGCTTGTCCGTTTACCTGGACCAATGCGGAATCCAGGTTGTATTCCAGACCTCCCCAATGCAGTGAGCCGTGCTGTACCTGTGGCGGGCCGCGGCGCATCAGGGCGCGTAGTCGGGCTTCGACCTCGGCCAGGGCAAAGGGCTTGATCAGGTAATCGTCGGCCCCCAGGTCAAAGGCGGTGAGCTTGCTCTCCAGCTGGCTGCGGGCAGTCAGGACCAGGGTGGGGATGGGAGTTTGCCGAGACTGACGCAGCGCTTGCAGAACGCCGAAGCCGTCCAGGCCGGGGAGGCCCAGATCCAGTACCAGCGCATCAAAATCCTGATCTTGCAGCAGTGCCAGCGCGCCATTGCCATCGTAGGCAGCATCAACCGCAAAGCCTTTAAGCTCCAGGTAGGTGTACAGGTTTTCAGCAATGGTCGTATCGTTTTCGACAATCAGGACACGCATGACAGCTTGTTCCGCAGGGTTGGGACAGTTCTTGTGCAGCTTACTTTACCGCAAGGCAGTCAGGGTAGGCGTAGTAGTACGGGGACCCAGCCATTGATCTGCAGCCACTGCGTCAAGGCAAAGACGGGCCAGATCAGGAAGTAGGGCAAGGCATCGCGCAAGGTGCGGGCCAGTCCAGTCAGGGAGATTTTCAGCTCGGTCGGGCTGTTCCACAGGCTCAGGCGCGGCACCAGACGAGGGACACGTTGGCAGTAGGCCTGATAATCCTGGCCAAAAACTTTGTGCAGCAGAACCTGTTCTTCGTCGATCACATTGTTGAAGACGGCGTAGACAAACAGGGCCAGCACGGGACCAAGCAGCAGGCTGCCGGACAGGGCGCCCATGCCGGTGACGGCGCAGAGGGAAAACAGGTATAGCGGGTTGCGGCTGATGGAGTAGGGGCCTTGGCTGATCAGGCTGGAGCCTTTGTGTCCGCCCAGATACAACATGCACCAGCAGCGGCCCAGGACGGCAATCAGGACCAGTCCCAGACCGGCCATGCGGGTGAATTGAAAGACCAGCGAATTGGCAGCCCAGGTGGAGGCGAAGAAAGGCAGAATCACGATCATCAGGCCACCAAACACTCCCAGGGTGCGGCGGCGTTGTACCTGAATGCTGGCCAGATGCTCCCAAGCCTGTTCGACCGTTGCCCGTTCGCTATGGGAGGCCGTCCAGCGTTTCCGGTTCACGATCAAGGGATAGAAAGCAATGCTTCCCAGTAACCAGACAATCGCCAGCGAGGCAAATACCTGCGTCAGATTGATGCGTTCCTGATCTGCTGCCAGCAGGCCCAGCAAAAAAGCACACAGCAAACCGGCCAGCAGGCCGCCCCAGCGCAGCCGAGCCTGGTTCAAGGCCCAACCGGCAAAATACAGGTGCAGCAGGCCAGCGCCCACGGCGACGATGGCTCCCACTTCCAGCAACGGCTTGATCCCAGGCATCCAGCGATAGAGAAACTCCAGATGCCGGGAAGAGACTGAGTGTTGCAAGAGCAGCATCAGCAAAGGGACGAGCAGGAATAGACTGGTGCCCAAGAGCAGAATGCGTTTACTTGGCAACGCTTCTTGGCCCCGCAAGCGCAGCAGTTTCCAGGCGACAAAGGACAAACTGGCAGCGGCAATCAGGCCGGTCAGCAGGCCTTGGGCCTCTCTCATTTCATGGGCCATATGGCCCGGTTGCTGACTGGATGCGAATAAGGGATTGAGCGGGGACCAGTCTTGAGTCAGGCTGGCCAGCCAAAGAAACAGAAAGCTTACCCCCACAACCTGCGTCAGCAGATAGAACAGGGAGTTGCGTTGCACCAGTGTGGATGTGCCGGACATAGTGAAATCTCGCCAATACGCAGGGGAGCCGGGGTTGGCTCCTTGCAAACGAGATCAATGTAGCGGTGGCTCCGTAAAATCCGCGTTAAATTGCCGAACGCCTGTGGATGCGTGTTGGGGGAGGAACGTTCCTGGCGGCAGTTTGAAGGATTGGAACTGCCAGCCAGGAACGTATTTCAGCGCTGATTAGTGATCGCGCTGATGCACGCAGCGGCCTGCGCTGTAGCTGGCCTGAATGCAGCGATCGTCACCCAGCAGGGCCAGCATGAACAATTGCTCTTCCAGCGAGTTCAGCATGGTGCTGCGGCGGGCCATCAAGGGGGTGGCCTTTGGGTCCATCACGATAAAGTCAGCCTCGGCACCCGGGGCCAGCGTGCCGATTTGACCCTGCAGGTCCAGCGCACGGGCCGCCCCTTCGGTAGCCATGTAGAACATGGACGCGGCAGTCAGGTGGTAGTTGTTCAGACGGGCCACCTTGTGCGCCTCGTTCATGGTGCGCAGCATGGAGAAAGACGTACCGCCGCCCACATCGGTGGCCAGGGTGTGCAGCACCTTGCTTTGGCGAATGGACTGGAAATCGAACAGGCCGGAGGCCAGGAACAGGTTGGAGGTAGGGCAGTGGGCCGCGATACTGCCGGTTTCGTGCATGCGGGCGCGGTCCTGCTCATCCAGCCAGATACTGTGGCCGTAGATGGCTCGGGGGCGCAGCAGACCAAAGCTGTCGTATACGTCCAGGTAGCTGCGGTTCTTGGGGAACAGCTCGCTAACCCATTTGATCTCGTCCTTGTTTTCTGCCACGTGGGTTTGCAGAAACACATCGGGGTAGGCGCGGGCCAGTTCACCACAGGCGGCTAATTGCTCCGGGGTGGAGGTGGGCGCAAAACGGGGGGTCAATGCATACAGTTGGCGGCCCTTGCCGTGCCAGCGCTTGATCAGATCCTCCGAATCGCGTGCGCCCGACTCGGCGGTATCTTGCAGATAGTCGGGGCAGTTGCGATCCATCATCACTTTGCCCGCAATCATGCGCAGATTGCGTTCGTGGCTTTCTTCAAAGAAGGCGTCCACGGATTGACGGTGCACACTGCCGTAGACCAGGGCGGTGGTGGTGCCGTTGCGCAGCAGTTCGTCCAGAAACACGCCAGCTACTTCGCGGGCGTGTTCGCTATCGCCAAAACGGCCTTCAGTGGGGAAGGTATAGGTTTCCAGCCAGGGCAACAGGCCGCTGGAGGGAGAGGCAATAATGTCGGTTTGCGGAAAATGCAGGTGGGTGTCGATCATGCCAGGCATGATGATTTTCCCGCTCAGGTCCACGGTTTTTGTACCGGCCGGCAGGCTCTGCGACAGTTCGGCCCAGTCGCCACAGGCTTGAATCTGGCCCTGTTCGTTGACCAGCAGCAGACCGTCACTGTGATAGCGCACGGCTTCGGCAGGATCTTCCAGCGTGGCGGGGTCCGCTACAAAGTACAGCAGTTGGGCACGGTAGGCGCAGGCGGAGTGTAAAGAGGTAGTCATAGTGTCCTTGAAGTCGGAGGTCGCATCAGCGACTGAGCTGGCCCATTTCATAGGCATGAGCCAGCAATTCGGCGGCGACAGCCACGGCAATAATCGAGGGGGCCTTGCCCTTGATACCTGGCACGCCAATGGGGCAGACCAGTTCCTGAATACGGGATTCGGGCATGCCGCGTTGTTGCAGCCGGCGCTCGAATTGACGACGTTTGGTCATGGAACCGATCAGGCCCACATAGGCCGTATCGGGCCGGCGCAAGATCTTTTGGCACAGCGCCAGATCGAGGCCGTGATTATGCGTCATCACCAGAAAATAGCTATTGGTCGGGGCTTGTTCAATCAGGGCATCGGGGATGTCGGTAATTTCCAGGCTGACATTGCTGGGCACCTGATCGGGAAACAGCTCGGGGCGCTCGTCAATCCACAGAACCCGGCATGGCAGGGTGCCCAGAATCTGCACCAGCGCCTCTCCCACGTGACCAGCACCAAACAGCAGGATAGTCAGAGGAGGGGGCGGCAGGTCTTCCATCCAGACGCCTTGCGTGCCGTCGTAGTCCAGCCGGGATTCATCCACAATCGAAGGGCTTTGGATATCAACCTGCTTGTTGCCGTCCGAGAGCAATTGCGAACGGCGGCTGGTTGCCTGACCGGCCCGCACGGCGCTGTCCAGTTCTTGCAGCCAGCTCAGATCTTCCTCACCCAGGGTTTCGTACAGCAAGGTAACGACCCCGCCGCAACACTGGCCCAGACTGGGGCCCAGTGGCAGGCGGCTCATGCTCCAGCCGGGGCCGGAGGGCTGGCCGAGCATGACACGCGCCTGTTCCGCTGCCACCCATTCCAGGTGCCCGCCACCAATGGTTAGCCACTGCTCAGTTTGACTGAACAGCATGGCCGTACCTGCGGTGCGCGGGGTGGAGCCTTTGGCCAAGGCCACCGAGCACAAAACCAGCCGCTCGCCCGCTTTTATGCGGGCGAGGGCAAGAGAGGGCCAGCTGCTCATTTCGCTTTGCGAATAGTGGCGACAGCCCGCATGACGGTTTCTGCGGTGGCAGGCGCGTTCAGCACGGGTTCGATCTGGTAGTTGCCGACACTGGCCACTGCATCACGTATCGCGTTAAAAACGCAGAACGGCAGCAGCAAAGGGGGCTCGCCTACGGCCTTGGAGCGGTGAATCGAATCCATGGCGTTGCGGCCATCGAACAGATTGACGCGGAAGTCCATGGGGCAGTCGCTGATGGCCGGGATCTTGTAGGTTGACGGTGCATGCGTGGTGAGCTTGCCTTGGGCATTCCACACCAGCTCTTCTGTCGTCAGCCAGCCCATGCCTTGAATAAAGGCGCCCTCAACCTGGCCAATATCCAGGGCCGGATTGATGGATTTGCCTACATCATGCAGCACGTCGGCACGCAACAGACGGGACTCTCCGGTCAGCGTGTCGATCAGCACTTCAGCCACGGCGGCTCCGTAGGAAAAGTAGTAGAAGGGGTTGCCCTTCATGACTTTGGAGTCCCAGTGCAGGCCAGGGGTGGCGTAAAAACCATCGGACCATAACTGGACACGGGCCTGGTAGGCGTGTTCCACCAGTTGGAAGAAGGGCATGGTCTGGTCACCGATCTCGACCTGACCGCGCTCGAACTTCACGCTGGACTCTTCAACCGAGAACAGTTGGGCCGCCACCGTCGTCAGGCGCTGGCGAATCTGGTAGGCCGCATCCTGGGCGGCTTTGCCGTTCAAGTCTGTCCCCGTGGACGCGGCGGTGGCCGAGGTGTTGGCTACTTTGGTGGTATCGGTTGCCGTGACCCGGATGTGCTCCAGATTCAGGCCCAGTTCATGGGCTACCACCTGGGCCACCTTGGTGTTCAGGCCCTGGCCCATTTCCGTACCACCGTGGTTTACCAGGACGGTGCCGTCACGATAGACGTGAACCAGAGCACCAGCCTGGTTAAAGGCGGGCACGTTAAAGGAAATACCGAATTTCACCGGAGTCAGCGCCAGACCCTTTTTCAGAACCGGGCTGCTGGCATTGAATTGACGAACCTGCTCACGACGCTGACGGTATTCGCTGGTTTCTTCTAGCTCGGCCACCAGCTCGTGAATGACGTTATCGACCACGGTCTGATCGTAAGGCGTCACATTACGGTCTTCTTTACCGTAGAAGTTGATGCGGCGTACATCCAGCGGATCTTTGCCCAGACGGCGGGCAATGGTGTCCAGGGCCACTTCCATCACCAAGGCCCCTTGCGGGCCACCAAAGCCTCGGAAGGCAGTGTTGGATTGGGTATTGGTGCGACCGCACAGCGCGCTCATCTCTACATCAGACAGGTAGTAGGCATTGTCAAAGTGACAGATGGCGCGGGTTGCCACGGGGCCGGACAAGTCGGCGGAAAAGCCCGAGTTGGCGGTCATGTCCAGACGAGCACCCAGCAGGCGACCTTCGTCGTCGTAGCCAATATCGTATTCGTAATAGAAACCGTGACGCTTGCCGGTAATCATGAAGTCGTCGTCGCGGTCAAGGCGCAGCTTGATCGGGCGTTGCAGCTTGACGGCAGCCACACTGGCTACGCAGGCGTACAGGGCTGATTGGGACTCCTTGCCACCGAAACCGCCGCCCATGCGACGGCATTCCACGTGTACCTTGTGCGCACCAACGCCCAGACAGTGGGCAACCAGCTGCTGCATTTCCGACGGGTGCTGTGTGGAGCACCAGATGTGCACGGCGCCATATTCCTTGGGCACGGCGTAGGAAATCTGGCCTTCCAGGTAAAACTGTTCCTGGCCATTGCACTGAAAGGTGCCTTGCAGGCGGTGCGGAGCCGATTCCAGTGCTTGCTTGGCGTCGCCCTGTTTCAGGCTCATCAAGGGCAGAACACCGGCGTTTGCCGCCTTGGCCTCTTGCGGAGTCAGGATGGCAGGCAGCTCTTCATAAGTGATTTTGCCCAGGCGTGCGGCACGGCGTGCCTGGTCGTGGGATTTGGCGATCACCGCAAAAATCGGTTGGCCAAAGTAATGCACCACGCCATCGGCCAGAATCGGATCGTCATGCAGAATCGGGCCGCAATTATTGGCGGCGGGAATGTCGGCAACGGTCAGGACCGCAATGACGCCGGGTGCCTGACGGACGGCGTCCAGATCCACTTCCAGCAAACGGGCATGGGCTTTTTCCGACATGCCCAACGCAATATGGGCCGTGCCCTGCAATTCGGGCAAGTCATCGGTATACGTGGCGGTGCCGCTCACGTGCAGGTCTGCGGACTCGTGCAGAAAGGACACGCCGACTCGTCGGGCCGTAGCGGTGTTCAGGTGGTCGATATTGTCAATTTTCATCACAAAGTCTCCAGGCTGGCTTGAGCTCGGTGAAAGACATTCAACTGGGCGGGACTCAAAGCGTGTTCAGGGTGGGTTTCCAGGAAGAAGCGGTACAGCAAATTGGCCGCACTCTGATTGCGGTATTCGCTGCTGGCACGCATGTCGCTCAGGGCCTGGTAGTCCTGTTGCAGCGCCTGCATGGCCGCTTGTACGTTTTCTTCATTCCATTCCTGGCCTTGCAGCACTTGTTCAGCGTGGCTGGCCCGTTTTGGCGTGGCCGCCATGCCGCCAAAAGCAATGCGGGCCTGTTTGACGATTTTGTTATCCAGCTCCACGGCAAAGGCGGCACACACGGCAGAAATGTCCTGGTCGAAACGCTTGGACAGCTTGTAGGTGCGGAACTGCCATTGGCCCTTGCTGCGTGGGACCAGCAGGCCTTGCACGAACTCGCCCGGCTCCATGGCGGTTTTCTGGTAGGCCAGATACAGGTCCTCCAAAGGCAGGACGCGTTCGACCGCGCCTTTGCGCAGTACCACACGAGTACGCATGGCAATCAGGGCAGGCATGGAGTCGCCAATAGGCGAGCCGTTGGCCACGTTGCCGCCCAAGGTACCGGCGTTGCGGATAGGGAAGGAGGCAAAGCGCTGGCGCAGTTCCGTCAATTCGGGGTGGTCTTTGATCAGGGCATCGAAAGCATCGTTCAGCAGCACGCCTGCACCAATGTAAAGATCGTCCCCGGTGGTTTTCAGTTCGCGCAGCTCGGCCACCTGACCGATATAGATCAGATGCGGCAAATCGCGGAATTGCTTGGTCACCCACAGGCCAATATCGGTGCTGCCAGCCAGAATGCGTGCTTGCGGATATTGCTCACGCAGCTGGGCCAACTGGTCCAGCGTACGGGGGGCGTGGAAGGTTTGGCCCTGATATTCATAGGCCAGCATGCCGTCCTGACGAATGGCGCGCAGCTTGTTCTCAATGGATTGGCGATCCATGCTGACAGCCGGATAGCTGTGCATGGCTTTGGCGGCATCAATAATGGGGCGGTAGCCGGTACAGCGGCAAAGGTTGCCCGAGAGCACATCGTCGATCTGTTCTCGGGAAACCGGGCCGTCTTCGGGCGAATGCGTCATGTACAGGCCCCACAGTGACATGATGAAGCCGGGCGTACAAAAGCCGCACTGGGCACCGTGCCAGTCCACCATGGCTTGCTGCACCGGGTGCAGGGTGCCATCGTCCTGGCGCAGATCCTCAATGGTGTAGAGCACCTTGCCATCCAGCGTAGGCAGCAGCTGGATACAGGCATTGACGGCGCGCAATTGCAGTTGATTGTTCTGGTCCAGTTCGCCAATCATGACCGTGCAGGCGCCGCAATCACCTTCGGCACAGCCTTCTTTGGTGCCGGTGCAGTGCAGATCCTCACGGATATACTGTAAAACGGTTCGCGTGGTCGGGGCCTGTGCCACTTCCTGTACTTCACCGCGATAAATAAAACGAATTGGTCTTGTCTCCATGATCTCACTCGACTGGTTTTTTACGGATCGAAGATAGCATTTGCTTAGGACGCGAACATTTGCTTGGAATGATGTTCACTATATAGGCGTATGAGTGTCTACACCGATCAACAAGGCGGGCCAGCGCTTGTATTATTTAAACCATGCCAAAATTACGAGAACAACTAGACCTGCATTTGCTGCGGGTATTGCAGTCGCTGCTCAAGGAGCACAGCGTCTCGCGTACGGCTATCCGCTTGGGCATGTCCCAGCCAGCCGTCAGCAATGCCTTGCGGCGCTTGCGTGAAATCACGGGCGATCCGATTTTGTTGCGCGGTAAAAAGGGAATGGTGCCTACCGAGCGCGGTCCTTTTTTGCTGGCGCATGCCACGGAAGCCCTGCAAGCGATCGAGCGAATTTCTGCTACCGCTGAACCCATGGATCCCAGTCAGTCTACCCGGGTTTTCAACCTGGGAGCACCGGACTATCTGGATGGGGCCTTTATCCCGGATATTGCGGAGCGGGTGCGTCGCCAGGCGCCCCAGGCCCGCTTGGTGGTTCATACCATCAATCCCGATCTGGACTACGTGCAGGCTCTGGAGGAGGGCGAGCTGGATGTGGTGATCGGCAACTGGCTGGAGCCGCCGGAAAAGCTGCACCTGGCGCGTCTGTTTGATGACGAGGTGGTCTGTATGCTGGGCCGCCATCACCCGCTCGCGCAGCGCGGGTTGTCTTTGCAGCACTATCTGGAAATGCCCCATCTGGCTCCGTCTGCCCACGTGACCGACAAGCGCGGCTTTATTGACGGCTGCCTGGCCGAGCAGGGCATCAGCCGTCAGGTACAGATGGTGGTGCCGTATTTCGGCCTGGTGCCCGGTATTTTGAGCCGCACGGACATGGTATTTACCACTAACCGTCAGTTTGCCGAGTACTATGCCCGCATTCTGCCAATTACCGTGTTGCCTTGTCCGGTTCATTTTCCGCTGATGCGTTTTTACCAGCTGTGGCATCCGCGCACGCATAATGCGGCAGAACTGCTGTGGTTCCGGCGTTGCATTGCCCAGGCCGCAGGCAGGTTGGATGGATTATCAGAGGGAACTCCATGAGCTTGAGTATTGATTTGAACTGCGACATGGGCGAGAGCTTTGGCCCCTGGGTCATGGGCCATGACGAGCAGGTGATTCCGTGGGTGACGTCGGTCAATATTGCCTGTGGCTTTCATGCCGGCGATCCCGGCACCATGCGCCAGACAGTGGCCCTGGCGCTAAAGCATGGCGTCAAGCTGGGAGCCCACCCTGGCCTGCCGGATCTGGCCGGCTTTGGCCGCCGGGTGATGGCGGTCACCCCCGAGCAGGTCTATGACATGGTAGTGGTTCAGGTGGGGGCCTTGGCGGCCGTTGCCCGCACCCAGGGCGCCGCCCTGCATCACGTCAAGGCACATGGCGCTCTCTACAATATGGCCGCCCGCGATGCGGCACTGGCAAAAGCCATTGCCCAGGCGGTGGCCGATATTGATCGCAGCCTGATTCTATATGCGCTGGCAGGCAGTGTGCAGGTGCAGGCCGGGCGTGATGCGGGCCTGACGGTAGCACAAGAGGTGTTTGCCGACCGTAGCTATCAGGACGATGGCAGTCTGACACCCCGTCAGCAAGCCGGCGCCATGATTACCGACGCCGATCAGTCCGTGCAGCAAGTGATGCAGATGATAGAGCAAGGCACCGTTACCAGCCTGTCAGGTAAAACGGTGCCTTTGTCAGCCGATACCCTGTGTCTGCATGGGGATCAGGCGGGTGCGGCCGAGTTTGCGCAGCGTTTGCATCAGGCCTTCGAGCAAAGCGGCGTGCGCGTTCTGGCGGTCTGATTACTCTTTGTGCTCAGGCAGATTGCGGCGCGCGGTATCGGTGCTGGCCAGTTCTTCCAGCTCCTTGGTACTCATGGTGTTGTACATTTCCAGCGATGCGCCTTTCAGACTGGCTACAGGAGTTTCTCCGCGTTTGGCGGACAAGGCTGCACCGGCAGCTTTTTGTTGGGCTTGAGATAAAGCAGGCATGAAGCACCTCCGTTAAAGAAAAGTGGTCACGCCTTAAGTGTGCCAAATGAAAAAGACGGCAAAGCAAGCAAATGTGAAGCTTGTTTGCCGTCTTGAACAGAGATCGGGGGCAGGGCGGAATCAGGAAACTTTTCGTTTCTGAATCAAGTACATAGCCATACCAAAAACCAGACCCCAGAAGGCACTGCCGATATTGAGCAGGCTCATGCCCGAGGCAGTGGTCAAAAAGGTGACCAGGGCTGCATCACGGGTATCCGGGGCTTCCAAAGCCATGTGAATGCTGTTGCCAATGGTACCCAGCAAGGCCAGGCCAGCAATGGCGGCGATCAGTTCTGTGGGGAAAGCCGCAAACAGGCTGACGACGGTGGCACCGAAAATACCTGCCGCAAAATAGAAAATGCCGGCCCAGACACTGGCGCGATAACGCTGACGCGGGTCCGCATCCACTTCCGGGGTCATGCACAGGGCAGCGCTGATGGCGGCCAGATTGTAGGCATAGCCACCGAAGGGGCCAAAGATCAGGCCCACAATGCCGGTCCAGCTGATGACGGTGGAGTTGGGGGCATCATAGTTATGGGCCTTTAACACGGCCACGCCCGGAATGTTCTGCGAGCTCATGGTCACGATGAAAAAGGGAATGCCCACACCGATCAGGGCCGTCCATGAAAACTCGGGCCAGACCAATACCGGCGAGGCGGGTGACCAGCTCAGAATTTCCATTTTCAGCAAACCCTGCATGGCGGCAATCGTGACACCGGCCACCAGCGCCAGCGGCACGGCATAGCGCGGTGACCACTGGCGCACCACCAGAAACACAATGAACATGCTCAGGCACAGCAGCCATTGGGTTTGCATGGCACTAAACAGGTCCAGGCCAAAGCGCAGCAAGATGCCGCCCAGCATGGCGCCGGCAATGCTGCGCGGCATGTACTGCATCAACTTTTGAAAACTGCCGCTAAGACCACAAATAGTGGTCAGCAGGGACGAGAACAGGAAAATCCCCACGGCCTGCGACATGGGCAGACCCACCAGACCCGTGGCCAGCAGCGCTGCCCCGGGCGTGGACCAGGCGGTCAGAATCGGAATCTTGTAGCGCAGCGACAGGCCTGCCGACAGCAAACCCAGACCAATACCCAAAGACCACATCCAGGAGCCCAGCTCGGCGGTGTTGGCACCGGCTGCTTGAGCCGCCTGAAAAACAATGGCAGCGGAACTGGTATAGCCCACCAGCACGGCAATCAGCCCCGCCGACATGTGAGAAATCTGGAACCAACTCAATAAACGCTGCAGATATCCGGGGCGGGACAGGTGTGTGGAAGACATGGATGCGAGTGGTGTGGGTAGTGGTGACTTAAGAGGAATGGGTTTGGCTTAAGTAACGGCTGGGAGTGTCGCCCAAAATGGATTTGAAAACAGTAATAAAGGCACTGATAGAGGTGTAACCCAATTCCCTGGCGGTGCTCTTTACGGACATTCCTGAACCCAGTTTTTGCAGGGCCAGCATAATCATGAATTGTTGCCGCCAGCGCCCGAAGCTCATCCCTGTGTGTTTTAGCATATGTCGAGCCAGGGTGCGCTCACTCATGGCCAGTTCTTTTGCCCAGTCGGCCATGGTGGGGCGCGAGTCGGGCTGCTTGAGCATATGTTGCGCAATCGTTTGCAGGACTTTGTCTTCGGGCACCGGCACATGCAATTGACGTGTGGGCATCTGGTTCAAGGTTTCCAGCAGCACCAGCGCCAGGCGGTGTGTCTGGCTGCCTGGCTCGTAGTGGGGGTTCAGGTCGCTTAAATGAATGATCATTTCGCGCACCATGGGGCTCAGATCCAGCGTGCTGCAATGATCGGGCAATTGATCCAGACTGGGCTGAATGTACAGGAAATGAATCAGGGCCTGATCGTCGGCACGGGCACGGTGGCGAATACCCACCGGCACCCAGACGGCGCATAGCGGCGGAACCATCCAGTAGCCCTGGTCGGTTTGCAGGGTGACCGAGCCATATTGCGTCATGATCAGCTGTCCATTGGGATGGGTATGCAATGGATTTTCAGTATTGCTACCTATCGCCATCTTGATGCTGAAAATAGGCCCGCCTTGCGGATTGGCGCTAAAACTCATGCTTTGTCCGGTTTGAGGTATAAGTTGTCATAATATCCTGTTTGCGCCGGGCTCGAAACAAGATAGAGTAGGGTTTTCACCTACTGGCTACATTTCATGTCCCTCTCTCGACTCTCCTGGCTCTCCCACCCCTTGCTGGTGTTGATTGGCGTCTTGCTGATCGCTGGCAATCTGCGAGCTCCGATCACGGGTATCGCTCCCTTGCTGGAGCTGATCCAGGCAGACCTGTCCCTGTCGTCCACGCAGGCCGGTTTGCTGACTGCCATGCCCTTGTTCATCTTCGCGGTGGTCTCCTTGCTGGCCGCCTCCATGGCTCGTAAGGTGGGGCTGTCTCGCTCTTTGTTCATCGCTTCCGTGCTGATTGCCATTGGTGTGGTGGTGCGAGTTCTGGGGGGAGCGACGGAGTTGTTTGCCGGTATTGGTTTGCTGGCTATCGGGATTGCCCTGGGTAATGTGCTCTTGCCGTCCCTGGTCAAGCGTCATTTCCCTTTGCGTATTGGTTTTATTACTTCCTTGTATGTCCTGTTCATGGGCCTGGTTGCGGCTTTCAACTCCGCGATGGCCGTGCCGATGGCAGAGTGGACAGGCCAAAGCTGGCGTTGGTCGTCTTTGATTGTGGTGGGTGTGATGTCACTGGCCAGTGTTCTGGTGTGGGCCACACAGCTGGGGGCGGATCGACGTGTGGCGCAAAGTGCACCGCCAGCCCCTGCCAGCAGCGCGTCGGTGTGGCGTTTGCCTCTGGCCTGGTACATCACCCTGTATATGGGTCTGAACTCGGTGGCGTACTACATGATTGCAAGCTGGCTGCCGGTGATGCTGGTGAACTACGGCTTTGAACCGGATCATGCCGGCCAGATTCACGGTTTGATGCAGCTGGCGACCGCCATCCCTGCCTTGCTGCTCATGCCTGTGCTCAGCCGTTTGCATGACCAGCGTGCCGTCGCTTTGGCGGGCGCCTTGTTGCAGACGTTGACCTTTGTCGGCTTTCTGGTCTTGCCATCGTGGTCTTTGCTGTGGGCGGTGCTGTTTGGTATTGGTAGTGGTAGTGTTTTCCTGATTGCCCTGGCCTTGATCGGTGTGCGTTCGACCTCTACGTCGCAGGCTGCGTCCCTGTCGGGTATGGCGCAGTGCATGGGCTATTTGCTGGCGGCCTTTGGCCCACCTGCCATGGGCGGCTTGCATGACTTGTTCGATGGCTGGGGTTGGGCGCTGGGCTTGTGCATTTTGGTCAGCTTCGGGATGAGTTATGCCGGTTGGCTGGCTGCCCGACCTGCACAGCCTGAAAAAGTCTGAGGCGGACTTGTAAACAGTAAATAGCCGGATCGTCGAGAGAGATCCAGAAAAGCGGCCTGTGATTGAATACCTTTGAAAGGTGTTGCAATCACAGGCCGTTTTTTCCATGAAAGACTGGCAGATTTTCAGTTCTGCCAAAGCCATTTTCAGTTGCAGATTGGCTTGCTCTGAATCGGCTAGGGTCGTCTAGCTGCCTACGCTGGCTGGGAGCAGATCTGTTTTTACTCTTTGATGCGCAGCGAAATGGTGTGCAGGCCCAAGCCACCCAAAGCCAGCAGGGCACCGACCCAGGCGGTGGAGGTCCAGCCCCAGCCAGCGGCGATGGTCAGCCCACCCAACCAGGCGCCCAAGGCGTTGGCCATATTGAAGGCCGAGTGATTCAAGGCTGCGGCCAGTGTTTGGGCATCTCCGGCCACGTCCATCAAACGAATCTGCAAGGCTGGCCCCAAGGCCACCAGGGTGCCGATCAGCATGATATTCAAGGGGCCCAGAACAGGGTGATGAGCCGTAATCATGAACAAGAGCAGCACTCCGGTTGCCCAGATCAGCACCAGCCGAATACTGCGATCCAGATAGCGGTCGGCGTAGCGTGCGCCCAGCAGATTCCCCAGGACCATGCCGACCCCAAACAAGGCCAGTACAACCGGAATGGCGCTGGCTGACAGCCCGGCCAGTTCCATCAGGGTGGATTTTACATAGCTGAATACCGAGAACATGCCGCCAAAGCCAATGGCGCCTATGCCCAGCGTCAACCAGACCTGTTTGCGTTTCAAGGCCCCCAATTCGCGCAAGGGGCTGGCCAGGGTGTTGGCAGGGACAAAAGGAACAAAACGCAGCACCAGGCCCATGGTGATCAGGGCAATGATGCTGACAAAAGTGAAGGCCGCTTGCCAGCTGAGCCATTGCCCCAGAGTGGTGGCAATCGGCACGCCCAGCAAGGTGGCGACGGTCAAACCCAGCATGACATAGGCGACGGCCTGGGCGCGGCGATGGGGGGGCACCAGACGGGCGGCAACCAGGGCGGCAACGCCAAAGTAGGTGCCGTGCGGGAAACCTGCCAAAAAGCGGGTGACTAAAACGGTTTCATAGCTGGGGGCGATCACGGTCAGAAAATTGCCTACGGCATAGGCGCCCATCAAGGCAATCAAGAGGCGTCGCCATGGCCAGCGCGCACCGAGCACGGCCAGAACGGGTGCGCCGACAACCACGCCCAGGGCATAGGCGCTGATTAAATGGCCAGCAGTGGGGATATCGATGCCCAGATCCAGGGCGACATCAGGCAGCAAGCCCATGATGACAAATTCGCCCGTGCCGATGGAAAAACCACCGACAGCCAAGGCCAGAATCGCCAGTAGAACCTGGCGGGAAGATAAGGAATCGTGTGATGAAGACAAGATAAAAGCCTGAGAAACAAGAAGGGGGTGTGTCCAGCCCGTAAGAGGCCTTATTGTCGCGCAGTCCTGGGGGCAGGCTCAAGATTTCTAGGGCTTGAATAAGGTCATGTAACTGTAGGGAATTGAAGATCTTTTTAAGTTTTTAGTTTTTATTACGTCCTAGCACAAATTAATTTATCTATCTATAGCGTCAGCCCTAAACAACGTATGCAGATTTTTTTATCTTTTTTATATAGAATCTCGGTATTGGGTGTTTTGTATCCAATCATTTTCCTGTGGTAGCTTTCCCCTGATTTTGCAAGAAATCGGGGGTTTTTTTTATTCTGATTATTTTGGATTTCAATCATTAGTGCATTGACGGTCCAATGGCGATGCGGCGTGCAGCCATGATTCAAAGCCGTGTTTCAGGCGGTGGTACGGCGTTGAAAATTAAAGAGTGGGCCTGTGCATGTTTGCAGCAGGCCCATTTTTTTAAGCTGGTTTTCTCTTTCTTTTGTTTATTGATTTATTCAGGGTGAATTTATTTTTCAATTATGTCCGGTCATATTTTTTAGGGCCAAACCATGCTCTGAAGGAGTTAAGGTAATCGACTTCAATCATGGCGCAAGACTGCACCTGGGATTTGTGCGATTTTGTCCGGCTTAATGAACAAGTAATTTTACTTGCTTGTATATCCTATATGGCATTGCAAATATAAATGTTTTTTATATCTCATTGTCATATGTTTTTTGATTTTAAGGATTTGCTCCGCAAGAATCAGTGTGGTCCGAGCTGTCTGCCCGAACCCAATTCAAGCTCATGATGGAAAAATGCGGGTCGGATGGATAGCCTCTCAGGCCATAGCTTGCAGCTGGGCAAGTTATCGCATTGTTTTCTTGTTCAGTCGCTTAATTAAGTGAGTCGTCTTGCGGAAATGTTCTTGAATTCACCTAGCTTGTTTAGTGTGGTTAAACGCGGTTGAGGTCTTGACGAAAACATGAGCTGTTTTTAATTTCAATTCCTGTCAGTTTTTTTACATGCTGGGAAGTGGGAGATAGGCAAACGTATCAGTGATACAGAAGAACAGAGTGTTGTTTTACGTTTGACCGCCTGGTGAACCATTTTTGTGTTCGGATTGTTGGCTGGCCAAGCCGAAACGCTGCGTTAGAATCATTCAGGCAGCACACTCAAGGAGGTGGTCATGAAAGTTGCATTGGGCCAGATGGCCGTATCCAAAGATTCGCAGGAGAACCTGAGCGCTTGTCTGGGGCTGATCGACCAGGCCTTGCGCTCTGGAGCTCAGTTACTGGTCTTGCCTGAGGGTGTGCTGGCCAGGAATGTGGCCGATCCTGAAGTGGTTCTGAAATCGGCACAAGCCCTGGATGGGGAGTTTGTCAGCCGCCTGAGCGCCGCGACCCGCGATACCGATTTGACGGTGGTGTTCTGCATTCATACCCCAGCAGGGGAAGGCAAGGTCTGGAATACCTTGGTGGTGCTGCGTGATGGTCAGGTGCTGGCGCATTACAACAAACTCCATTTGTACGATGCTTTCTCGGTACAAGAATCGCGCTATGTACAGCCCGGTACAGAAATCCCCGCCTTGATTGATGTGGCCGGTTTCAAGGTCGGTTTGATGACTTGCTACGATCTGCGTTTTCCCGAACTTGCTCGTCGCTTGTGCGTGGATGGGGCTCAAGTCCTGTTGGCACCGTCGGCCTGGCTGAAAGGGCCCTTGAAGGAACACCACTGGCGAGTGCTGACGACGGCTCGCGCTTTGGAAAACACGGTTTATATGGTGGCCGTGGGTGAATGTGGCGAACGCAATATCGGCCAAAGTCTCGTGGTCGATCCCCTGGGGGTGATTGTGGCCCAGGCGGCAGAGACACCCACTTTGCTTTTGGTCGATCTGGATCGGGAGCGTCTGGCCTATGCCCGCCGTATTTTGCCTGTACTGGACAATCGCCGTTTTGCACCGCCCGAACTGGGTTGATCACACAGGCCTTAACCTGCTTTTCTGAATGTCAGATTGACCCGGCCCGAACCCCAGAGTGGATGGGCTGGGCCTTCCAGTCTGCGTACCCCGTGAAAATTCATTCTGGATGGCCCCCACCAGACCAGCACATCGCCATCGCGTAGCCGCAGGGTACGCACCGGGTCGCTGCGTTTTGCGCCACCCCATAAAAACAAGGCCTCACGCCCCAAGGACACCGAGACGATCGGGTGCTGCAAGTCGCGCTCGTTTCTGTCCTGGTGCAAGGACATATGCGCCTGCTCGTCGTAGTAGTTGATCAGGCAGGTATCGGGCTGAAAAGGATCTTGGCCCGACTCCTGGGCAATGCGTGCCAGCAAGTCCTTGAATACAACAGGCATGGCGGGCCAGGCCAAACCGCTTTGCGGGTCTGTGGGACTGTAGCGATAGCCGTGCTCGTCCGATATCCATCCCAAATCTCCACAACTGCTTTGTGCGGCCGACATGCGATGTCCTGATGGAACCTGCATATGTCGCCAGGGGGCGCTGCGCACCAGCTCCTGAACCGCTTGGGCCAAGGCAGCGGCGTAGGGCAGGGCCAGACCCGGCAGGGCAATAAGGCCGGTATCCAGCGTCAGCACATGGCCGGGAACGGGATCGAAGAGTGAGAGCGTGGACATGCGGGAGTAAGCGAAGCAATCAGGGACCAGAGTATAGTAATCGGGATTGTATTTTTGCGACTTCCCAGTAGAGGTGTCTATGGTCGAGCTGCTTATTCCACAACGTCAGCACAGCATTGGTGCATTTGAAGTGGGGCGCGTTTTGCCCTTTCGCCAACGGCGTATGGTGGGACCTTTTATCTTCTTTGATCGCATGGGGCCGCAAGATCTGACGGCACCGGTAGGAACAGAGAACGATGTGCTGCCACACCCGCATATCGGCCTGTCTACCGTAACCTATTTGTTTGAAGGTGCCATGACGCACCGCGACAGTCTGGGCGTGGAGCAGGACATTACACCTGGTGCGCTCAATTGGATGACCGCGGGTTCAGGCATCAGCCATTCCGAGCGCTTTGAGCCCATGCGCGCGCAAGGTGGTCGCATGGATGGTATCCAGGCCTGGGTGGCCTTGCCGGAACACAAGGAAGAACAGAACCCGGACTTTGTGCATTACGAGGCCGAGCAGCTACCTTTGATTAAGGATACGGGCCTGGAAGGTCGTCTGATTGCCGGCTCGGCGCTGGGTTTGTGCAGTCCCGCCAGTGTGGCCTCGCCTTTGTTCTATATGGAGTTGCGCGTGCAAGCCGGCCAGTCTGTCCCTTTGCCAACCGGCCACGAAGAGCGCGCCATTTATATCTGTGCGGGCGGGCTGGAAGTAGGTGGGCAGCGCTATCCAGCCGGCCAGATGCTGGTCTTTGCCAAAGGCGACAGCCCCCGTATCCTTGCTGAGCAGAGCAGCCACTTGATGCTGCTGGGCGGCGAGCCTTTGGGACCACGCCATATCTGGTGGAACTTCGTGTCCTCCCGCAAAGACCGCATCGAGCAGGCCAAGGATGATTGGGTCAATGGTCGTATCAGCTTGCCACCGCTGGATGATGATCAGTTCATCCCTTTGCCTGCGGTGTAATGCTTACGTTGACTGGAGAGGCGTTTGGTCTTGGATCTGGACCGTAACCTCATGGTTGCGTGAGTAGCAGTGGGGGCGCCAAATCGTACACACAAAAAAAGCCCTGGAAAGAATCCAGGGCTTTGAAGGCTTGCTCATCAGGCTGGTGGATTTGCCTGTATCTGCTCTATGAACAGACTGGTTTTTTGATTGATGAGCAAGCCAGGCAAACGGAATAGTACCGCTTGCGCAGGATGTTTAGGAGGCCAATTGTACGGACTGCCGCCAAGCGAAACAAAAAAGACCAGCTTGCTAGCAGGGCTATTAAAAATTGGCTTATAAGCATTGATTGGCGCTGCTTATCCATCAATCACGGGCAGGAATGTTCAGGCCGCGTTGTACCGCCGGGCGGGCCTGGAATTGCTGCAGAACACGGGCCACGTTCTTGAATTGCTCATACTCCACCAACTCGCCTGCGCCGTAAAAACCGATCAGGTTGGCAATCCAGGGGAACAGAGCAATATCGGCGATGGAGTAGCTATTGCCCACCATCCAGTCCTTACCGTCCAGATGCTTGTCGATCACACCCAGCAAGCGCTTGGATTCGTTGGCATAGCGGTCGCGAGGGCGCTTGTCTTCAAAATCCTTGCCGGCAAATTTGTGGAAGAAACCCAGCTGACCAAACATGGGGCCTACACCACCCATCTGGAACATCAGCCATTGCAGGGTTTCGTAGCGTTGGGCCGGGTCTGCGGAGAGCAACTGGCCAGTTTTTTCTGCCAGATAGATCAGGATGGCACCGGACTCGAACAAGGCCAGTGGTTTGTCGCCAGGGCCATTGGGGTCCAGAATCGCCGGGATCTTGTTGTTGCTGCTGAGCGAAATAAATTCCGGGCTGAGCTGATCGTTGCGCTCAAAGCTGACCAGATGCGGCTCGTAAGGCAGGCCAATTTCTTCCAGCATGATGGAAACCTTGACGCCGTTGGGAGTGGGCAAGGAATACAGTTGCAGGCGCTCGGGGTGTTGAGCCGGCCATTTGCGGGTGATGGGGAATGCGGAGAGATCGATTGTCATGACGTCCTTCACAATGGGGTGTAGAGGAAGCCTTGATAGTAGCAAGCTGTACGGTGACCTACCGCCGCAGCCCGCTGCCTAGTAAGGTATTTGTATCGCTTAGCGACTGCGCGGGCGCAAGGGGTCCAGCAAGGATTTCAGGCCGTTGTGATCCAGCTCGTGCATCAGGGCCAGCAATTGACCCAGCCGCCCGGAAGGAAAGCCTTCACGGGCAAACCAGTTCAGATAATGCCCCGGCAGGTCCGCCAGCAAGCGACCTTTGTATTTTCCGTAAGGCATGGTGGTATTTAGCAGGGCAAGCAGGTCGTCGCTGGATTCAAGCATGGGGGCTTAACGTAGATGGTCGGCAAAGAACGCTAGTGTACGTTCCTGAGCCAGCTTGTAGGAGGCTTCGTGAAAGTCGGGGCGATGATCGCAGCCGAAACCATGGCCGGCAGGCTCGTACACGTAAATGGCCACGTCTTTCTGCGCGTCTTTAATGGTCTGAATGGCGCTGGCGGGGATGGAGTGGTCCTGGGCACCAAAGTGCATTTGCACCGGAATCCTGGGCTGTTCCTGGGCGTTCTGGGCAATTTGCGAACCATACCAGCAACTGGCGGCTTTCAGACCGTGCAAGCGGCAGGCGGCCAGCCAGCTCAAGGAGCCACCCCAGCAATACCCCACAATCCCAATCTTGCGTGAACCCAAGGCGTCCACGCAGGCCTGGATATCCAGCAGGGTCTTATCCTGGGCAATGCCGTTGCGCAGTGCCAGACCTGCTTGCACGTCCTCGGCGGTATAGCCCAGCTCTACATTTTTCTCTTGCCGGTCGAACAGGGCGGGAGACAGGACCCGGTAGCCCTGCTCGGCAAAGCGTTCGCAGGTGTTGCGTATGTGTTGATTTACACCAAAAATTTCCTGCAACACGATCAAGCCGCGTTCGGCCTTTTCGTCGCCTGCGGCATAGGCCTGGAAACGGTGCTGGTCTGCGCTGGTCAAGCTAAGCGTACTCATGGCGTGTCCTTTAGCTGTAAAACAATAATTCTCTCTTATAACAGTCGCCATACTGGGAGGCCAGCCTCAGGACGTTTACAATCCACCCAGAACGGCGGGGGTATCTAGCTCTCGCCCAAGCCCCTCCTACTTCAATGGAATAATGATGCGTGACGTGCTAATGGACAGTCTGTTCTGGACGATTGTGATGCCCTGGTTCTTGTTTTTAGGGCTATTTCTTGTTCCCAAGAAACCTTCCTGGTTGCGAAACTACGCCTTTCCGGGCGTGTTCATTGCAGTAGGTTTGGGTCTGGTGGCTGGGGTGGCGGTCGGTGTGGGCATTTTCAGCATCGTGCTGGGTCTGATCGCTTTTGCCGTGTGCTACGAAAAGCCGAAAGCCAGCGCCTGAGTCAGGGACAAACCGTTTGAGAAAAGCCATCGCGGCGTGTTGCCAGCGATGGTTTTTTTTTTGCCGGGCCGCCCCAAGGCTCGGCGCCCCCGGCGAAACCTCCCCCTCGGGGATGAGCCTGGACACACAGCAGTCTATTGCGGACTGCTGTGTGCCTGGCGAATCCGAGCGGCATGCAAGCCGCGAGGTGGAGCGCAAGCCGAAGGCGTAGCGTGGGGGTGTGTGCTTCAGCCGTCGATTGGCTCGGCAGGCGTATCCAGCGTCAGCAGATAGAAGGCGACATCCAGCCAGCGGCCAAATTTGAACCCCACTTCCTTGAAGGTGCCCGCATGTGTGAAGCCCAGGCTTTGATGCAGGTGGATACTGCCCGCATTGCTGGCATCAATACAGCCTACCAGGGTATGCACATTGGCCAGACGGGCACGCGTGATCAGCTCTTGCATCAGAATCTTGCCCAGCCCTTTGCCGCGATGCTCCGGGTGCACATATACGCTGTGTTCCATGGTGTATTTGTAGGCCGGAAAGGCGCGGAAGGTGCCCCAACTGGCAAAGCCCATCAGCGTGCCTGAATCATCGATGACGCCGACTACCGGAAAGCCGTTGGCGCGTTTGGTGGCAAACCAGCTCACCATGGCCTCGGGCGGGCGTGGGACATAATCGTAAAGTGCGGTGGAATTCACGATGGCGTCGTTCAGGATCGCCAAAATAGCGGCTGCATGCTGTTCTTCATTGCAGTCTATAAAATGCAACCCGCTGTCACTGCTTTTCATTGATCCGTTCCTGTCATGGAGTAGGCCGGGGTTTCATCGCCAATCGCGACAAGGTACTTGGCGGCCTGGCTGTGTGGATTGCTAAAACTCATGAGCGCTCATTCTGGCCTATCGTGTGGCGTATTTTATTCCACTCTATTGGGTTTCTCATGGGAAATTCCCGGTAAGAAAATGCATTGTGTCGCCCTATTTTGAGGCTTGGATTCTGCCATCCAGACACGCGCTTTAGGAAAAGAAAAACGCGCAGCCCAGGCTGCGCGTTTTTGCACTCTTGCTGGCTAGGTCAAAGCTGATCTGCTTGCCTAACCATCCATGTCCTGCAATCAATCGTAGCGAGCCGCGATATTGCGTTCGCCAATGGCCAGACCCGTGGTCATCCCCAAGCCGGTGTGCATGACGGTCACTTGCGTGCTGCCATCTGCCTGCAAGACAGAAAATGGAGCAGGTCCTTTCGCGCCATACACCCCTTGCCAGCGTTGCAGCACCTGCACCGGGCAGCCCAGCACGGATTCTGCCAGAGCCAGCAAGTACTGGTCTGTTTCTTCCTGATTGAAAGGGCTGGCTTGCTGACCGTAGTCGTGCGAATCACCAATAATCAGATCCCCGTCCGGGGTGGGGCTGATCAGCAAATGAATGCCTTGATCCAGCAGTACACCGTGACGTTTCTGTACCTGCTCGCGCAGCGTATCTGCCAAAGGCAGATCGCTAAAGGCGCCGTAGTGCAGGCAGGACAAGCCCGTCAACAAAGGACGGTCCAAAGCCCAGCCTGTATCTTGCGCACGTACTTTCAGCATTTGCAGGCGTGTCACCGACGGTTTGACGGTATCGAGCAGTTCGCGATGCAGGCTGCTGTAGTCATGACCGGGGCACACAAAAATGCTGTTGGCCGTGAAGTTGCCCGCACTGCTCAGTACCTGACCTTCCTGGGCGTAGTGCACATGCACTTGCGTGTACACGTCCACTCCCATGGCTTGCAGGCTGCTGGTGATGGCGGGCAGGGCGTCGCGCGAGTAGATCTGCAAATCGTCAAAACCTTGCAGTGCCCCGTGGTGATGCCCCAAGCGGCCATCAAACAAGGCGGCCAGCTCCTTGCCGTTCAGCATTTTGCAGGCAACGTTTTCAGCTTGAGCACGGCCCTGGGCAAAGTCTTCCAGCAGTTCCAGTTCCAGATGATTGCGGGCCAGTACCAGCGAGCCATTGCTGCGTACATGAAAACCGGCTTGGGCAGCCAGTTCCAGCCACAGACCGCGGCTTTGGCGAGCCAGATCCATCATGATGCCCGGTGCCTGGCCTGTGACCAGAACCTGACCGAAATTACGTATGGTGGCGCCTTGGGCCTGGTGACTGCGCTCGAGCACAGCCACGCTCAGCTTGCGGCGGGCAGCCGCCCAGGCATGTGCCATGCCCAGGATGCCGCCCCCCACCACGATGACATCGTAGTGTTGTGTGCTCATTACTTCTTGGCTTCCGATTTACCGTCGTAACGCTTGGTCCATTCTTCGATGATGCGCTCGCGGTTTTCAGCGGCCCAGACGAAGTTGTTGTCGATCAGACGCTGATTCAGGTCTGCTGGCAGGTGCGGGTTGGCGGTGGCGATGGACGGAATGGCCAGGACCGCAAAGTTGGTCTTGTACAGGTGGTTGGCTGCTTCGCTGGCCGAGAAGTCAGCCAGTTTCTGGGCGGCTTCCAGGTTCTTGGTGCCTTTCATGATGCCAGTGGCTTCAATTTCCCAGCCCAGGCCTTCTTTAGGGAATACCAGTTCCAGGGGAGCGCCTTCTTCTTTCAGGCGAGCACCACGGTAGTCAAAGGACACGCCAATCGTGTATTCGCCCGCGGCAGCCATGTTGCAAGGCTTGGAGCCGGAGTGGGTGTAGGCGCCGATGTTCTTGTGCAGACCGTCCATAAAGGCCCAACCCTTGTCTTCACCGAACAGTTGCAGCCAGGCGCTCACGTCCAGAAAGCCGGTGCCCGAGGAGGCCGGGTTAGGCATGACGATCTTGCCAGCGTATTCAGGCTTGGTCAGATCTTCCCAGGACGTAGGCATGGGCAGCTTGTTCTTTTCCAGCTCGACGGTGTTGACGCACAGTGCTGCTGCGTAGCCGTTCATGCCGACCCAGCTGGGTGGGTTGTTCTGGTCGCGCATTTTGGCGTCGATTTTTTCCAGGCCCTTGGGGGCGTAGGGCTGCAGCATGTTCTGGCTGGCCATCAAGCCTAGCGAGGAACCGGCCAGACCCCAGATCGCGTCCGCTTTCGGGTTGTTCTTTTCAGCCAGCAGCTTGGCGGTAATGATGCCAGTGGAGTCGCGCACCCACTGGATCTTGATATCGGGATTCTCTTTTTCGAAAGCAGCCTGGTAGGCCTTGAGCTGATCGGCTTCCAGTGCGGTGTACACCGTCAGGGTGGTGGCCGCTTGGGCCAGGGAGGCGGCGCCCATCAAAGCGGCAGCCAAGGAGCTCAGAACAATGGTTTTCATGGAGAAGTGTCCTTGTGACAGCAAAAGGGGGGTGGGGGGTTAGAGAGAGTCGGCAGGGCATTCGCCCTGGGCCATGCGCTCGGTGATCTGTTCGATCACGGCGGGCAGTTGGGCAACGGTATCAATCAGGTAGTGGGGCTGGGCATGGGCAAAGGTGGCTGCTGCGCGATCGCGCAGGGTCTGGCGGCTTTCCTCGTCCAGAGCCAGAAACTCCAGTTCGGTCAGACCGGCGGCATTGCCCGAGAGCAGCAAGCCCACGGTCCACATGCCGGCATTGCGGCCTTCTTCGATGCCGACCGGAGTATCGTCAATCTTCACGCAAGCACCGACATTCGTGATTTCCAGACGAATGACGTTTTCCAGCGCCATGGCAGGCCAGGGGCGTGCTTGCGGGACTTCATCAAAGGCGACGTGGTAGTCCACCAGCACTTGCTGGCGGTGGGCGTGTTGCAGCAGGTTGTCCAGCACCAGACGCGGGTAGCCGGAGCAGGAGCCAATTTTCAGACCTTGGCGACGTGCCCAGGACAGCGTTTCGCGCGCACCGGGAATGGCGGCGGAAAATTCGCCCACGCGCTCGTTTTGCATGGGCAGGAAGGTGTTGTAGATACGGTCCACATCGCTGTCATCGGGCTCACGCTCGTGCAGGGCCATGAACTGGGCATGTACTTCAGGCAGCTCCAGCATGGCTTTGATATGGTCCCATTTGCCGATGCCCATGGCGCTGCGGGCCTGGTCCAGGTTCAGGGTCAGGTCAAAGCATTTGAAGGCTTCCACCAGAATTTGGGTTGGGGCAAAAGAGCCAAAGTCCACCAGCGTGCCGGCCCAGTCAAAAATCAGGGCTTCAAGGCGCGGGGCCTGGGAGCGTGGCGTATCAAGTGGCGTATTCGCGCAAGTTGGGGATGGCATTGCGGTCCTATCGGGTTGGGGAAAGGGAAGAGGAGGAGCGCCAGGCCTGGCTGCGACGCAAGGCTGCGCGGCTGAGCACATGAACCAGCAGGCAGACAAAACCGGAGCTGAGCATGATGACCGTACACATGGCGGCAGCCGGGCCAATAAAGCCGGCATCATCCATGTTCATGACCGCTACCGAGGCCAGCACAGTTTGCGGGCTGTACAGAAAGACCACGGCAGACACGGTTGTCATGGCCGAGACAAACAGGTAGCGCGAAACCGAGAGCAGGGCAGGCAGGCACAGCGGCACAGTCACACCCATCAAGGTGGACAGGCGTGGCGCTTTCAGAGAGGCGGCAGCGGCTTCCAGCTCGGCGGGAATGGCCTTCAAGGCCGTCACAAAGTTCAGATGAGCGCTGGTGTACAGGTGGATGACGGTACACAGCACCAGCAAGGTCATGGAGCCGTACAGGCCCGCCAAGGGGTTCTCGGGGTGATTGAAAAAGAAGATGTAGCCCAGGCCCAGCACCAGACCGGGAATGGCCATGGGGGCCAGCGCCAGCATCTGCAGCACGCCGTACAAGCCTTTTTCGGACTGACCCCGAGCGGGTAGTTTTTCCAGCACCCAGGCACCCAGGAAGATCAGGGCCGACCCCAGAATGGCGGTAAACAAGGCCATGGTCAGACTGTTGCGCCAGGCCAGCCAGCCGCCACCGTCCATATTGTTGAAGTCATAGGACTTCAGGGACAGGCTCAGGTTGTAAGGCCAGAATTTGATCAAGGAGGCCCAGACCGCCATGCCCACAATCGTCAGAATGGCCAGGGATACCAGAACCAGCACCGCGGTGAAGTAACGGTCGCGCTGACGATGTGGCAGGGGTGAGTAGGCGCTTAGCGATCCTTGGGCCTGACCACGGGCACGAGCCCGCAGGTGGCGATCCAGAAAGAAAGTCAGCACAGCGGGAATCAGCAGCAGCACACCAATGGCGGCGCCTTTGGAGAACTGCAACTGACCGACCACGGCTTTATAGGCTTCCATGGCCAGCACGTTGTAGGAGCCACCCACGACCTTGGGTACACCGAAGTCGGTGACGGTCAGCGTAAAGACCAGGCAAGCGGCAGAAAAAACGGCATAACGGCTGGCGGGCAGCGTCACTGTCAGGAAACGACGCAAGGAGTTCGCGCCCATGGCTCGGGCCGCGTCATACAGACGGGCATCGGCCAGAGCCAGACCTGTGCTCAGAATCATCAAGGCATGGGGGAAAGTGTAGAAGGCCTCGCCCAGCACAATGCCCCAGAAGCCATAAATCGTTTCACCGCCCAACCAGTGGCGCAGCAAGCCCTGATTGCCGAACAAGTAAATCAAGGACAAGCCTGGCATCAAGGAGGGAGCCAGCAAGGGCAGCAAACCCAAGGCACGGAACAGACCTGCGCCACGTATGCAGCAGCGTTGCAGGGCAAAGGCAAAGGCATAGGCAGCGGGGATGACGATAAGCAAGGTGGTCATGCCAACCAGCACGCTGCGGCCCACCATGGACATGAAGCCGGGGGCACTGATAATGGACCAGAACTGACCCAGGCCCACGAGTTGCCCGTCGCTGTCTTGAATGGCGCGCAGCAGGATAAACAGCATGGGCAGGGCCAGGAACAGGACCAGCAGGGCAAACAGGGCAATCAACAAGGCACGTCGTGCTGCCGAGCCTATCCAGACAGGTAGCACGGGACGGATCAGGGGATGGTTCTTCACACTGGTTTCAGCAACAGGCAGGCCATACAGGCTGGTGGAGGTCAGGGGGACAGCGCCAGGCTGTGGTACGGAATCAGTGGTGGGCATGCAGCGCCTCGCTGGGAAGCTGAATGCGGCAGCGACGCGCGGCCAAGGGATCAAGCAGGCGATCGCCCTGTTCAGGGTTGACGATGGCCTGTACGGTCAGGCCGTCCATGCCTTCGGGGCGCAGCGTCAGCTTGTAGTGGCGGCCCAGAAAGATGCCATCCACAATGTCGGCCAAAAAGGTATTGGTGATAGGGGCGGGGCTGTTGTTGTCCAGCACACGAATGTTTTCAGGGCGAATGAAGAGGCGTCCGGCACTTGTGGGCGCTTCCTGGCTCAAGTCCAGACGGACACGCTCTACCAGTACCGAGCAATCATGCAGGGGGGTAAAGGGCAGCCAGTTGGCCTCACCCACAAAGCCCGCCACGAACGGATCGGCAGGAGCGCGGTACAAGGCCTGGGGGCGATCAAACTGCACCAGACGGCCTTTGTCCATGACGGCGATACGGTCAGCCATGACCATGGCCTCTTCCTGATCGTGCGTAACCATCAGGGTCGTAATGGACAGTTGTTTTTGCAAGGCACGCAGCTCGCTGCGCAGACGCTCACGTACCTGGGCGTCCAGAGCCGACATGGGCTCATCCAGCAAGAGCAGTGATGGTGAGGGAGCCAGTGCACGGGCCAGGGCCACGCGTTGTTGCTGGCCTCCGGACAACTGAGCCGGATATTTGTTTTCCGAACCGGACAGGCCCACCAGATCCAGCATTTCGGATACGCGCTGACGCACTTGGGAGGCCAGGTTCTTGCGTGGGGACAGGCCGTAGGCAATGTTCTGGGCGACGGTCAGGTTAGGAAACAGCGCGTAGGACTGAAACAAGATGCCGTAGTCACGCTGTTGGGGCGGCAGGTGGGTAATGTCACGGCCTGCCATTACGATGCTGCCTTGATCGGCCTGTTGCAGCCCGGCAATGCAGCGCAGCAAGGTGGTTTTTCCGCAGCCCGAGGGGCCCAGCAAACACACCAGCTCACCGGCTTGTATATCCAGGCTGACCTGGTCCAGAGCAGTAAAGGAGCCGAACTGCTTGTGCAGTCCTTGTATGGTTAAAAATGCAGGCTTGGCGCTCATCCCGGGGTTCCGACTTGTCATGAATGTCATGAACGTCAGTATGGGAGTCGTATATGGCGGCCCTATGACAGTACAACTAATTTCTGTAATACGAGAATCGGATAATTTGGGCTTTGAGTCTTAGCAAGGAGAGCGGCAGCATGCTGGCTCTGGAACTGAAGTCCTTTCACGCCACCGCCCATTGTGGCTCTATTACCAAGGCTGCCCAGCAACTGGGGATCAGCCAACCCACGGTGACATCGCATCTGCGGCAGCTGGAAACCCGCTATGGCGTGGAGCTGTTCTATAGGCAAGGCAAGGGTGTGTACTTGAGCCAGCAAGGGGAACGGCTCCTGCCCCAGGTCGAGCAGTTGATGCAGCAGGCCGCGCAGGTCGATTTCAGCTTGCGCGATCTGCGCGATCTGAAAAGTGGCATGTTGCGGGTGGGTGCAACCGGGCCGTATTACATCATGGCGGTATTACGGAGTTTTCATCAGGCCTACCCCGGCGTGAAGATGCGTTTGAGCATTGATAACTCGCAACGGGTTCTGGGGGCCCTGCATGACTATCAACTGGACGTAATCGCGTCCTCTGCTTTAGTTGATGACGCGCGCCTGGTGCGCCTGCTGCTGGCCTCCGATCCTCTGGTCGCTGTGCTGCGGGTGGACCATCCTTTGGCAAACCGTCAGCGTGTACGCATTATGGATTTGTGTCGCTATCCCATCTTGATGCGCGAGCAAGGTTCCATGACGCGGGAACTGTGTCATCAAGTGTTTCGTCAGGCCGGGCAGGAACCAGGCCAGATTCTGGAAATAGGCAGCCGGGAGGCGATAGGGTGGGGGGTGGTATGTGGCATGGGAGCCAGCTTGCTGCCCTTGCGCGAGGTGCCTGCGCATCCGGACATCATCAGCTTGCCGCTGAGTGATGTGTCGGCTCATTTGAGCGAGTTCGTGTACTGCCTGAAAGAACGCGCGCAGGGCCATGCCATACGCGCGTTTCTGGAGCAGGTGCAGGCCGAGTTGCCTGCACCGGCATAAGGACCGGGATCAAGCCAGTTCGGCCAGACCCTTTTCAAAAGCCTGACGGGCTTTTTGCACGGCGTCGCGCTGTTCCTGAACGGCTTTGCGCTGGCTGGCAATCTGGTCTTCCTGCTGGGCCAGTTGCTCGCTAAAGCGCTGACCCAAGGTGCTTTGGGCACTGACCGCTGCCAGGTTGGCGCGGATGCGCTCCTGTTCGGCCACGGTTTCGTTCAGGCGCTCGACGGCCTGGTTTTGAGCCTGCTGGGCCTGGCTCAGTTGACGACGCAGCTCGATCAGCTTGTCCATCTTGGCTTGCTGCGCGCTGTCCTCACCGTTGCCACGCCATTGCAGCAGCATGTTCTCGTCGATTTCTTCCAGACGCAGTTCCACATGGTCTTGCAGGCTCAGTTGGGCGGTGACAGTGACAGTCGTGCCTTTGGCAACCTTCACTTTCAGGCGGTGCTCCTGGGCGGTATCGCTATCGTGCGCATCCGATTTGAGCGTCCAGCCGTCCTGACGGGGCAACTGGATCAGCACGGTACGATCTTCATCGGCCGGGGCTTTGATCTCATAGCGGAAGTTCTGCAAGCGTGTCCATTCCGAACGAGCCACACCGTCCGTCACGCGGGTTTTGCTCAGGCGATATTCATCCGTCTGCTCTTCGCGGATCTGCACTTTGCTGTCCTGGGCAAAGTAGATCAGGCGCTGTTCACCGGCAGGCAGGCCGGCCAGCTCCGCGTCACCCACATGACCGTCCTGTTCATTGAAGACCGTGATAATGCCTGGTGGCAGGCTGTTGGCCTGTTCATTGTTGACCCAGATAGCGGCGGTGGGGTGATCACCTGCCTGGCCGCTGCGGTAAACCGACAGAGATTCGGCTTGCAAAGACGTATCGATAAAAGGCACCGATACAGTTTGGCCTGTGGGGACGCTCAGCGTCTGAGGCAGCGTGAAGCGTACTTGAGTCAGCCCTTCCTGTGCCTGGGTGCTGGCACCCGCGCCGCCCGCAGCCCACTGTTTGGCCATGCTGCTATCGGCCGCGTACGCCGCGCTTTCCATCATGATGGGAGCGGGGGCGGCTGGAGCCATGCGGGCACGCATGGCGGCGCCAGTTGCTTTGCGAGCTTGATTCGCGCTGACCGTGGCTTGAGTGTCCGCTTGCGGGGCGATGGAGCTGCCTACTGCAACCGGCAGTTCGGGACGTTCGTTCCAGTACCGCTCCAGCAGACGCTGGCGCAGCATCACTGGCGAACCGGAGCTGAGGGTGACTTTCACATCCTTCCAGTCTTCGCCGCTGGTGTTCTCAAAAATGGCCCAGGCCTGCAGGCGGGCCTTGCCGTCCTGCATCATCAGGCGATAGGAGCTTTTCCAGACCGGTGCGGGAATCAGGTAAGACAGGCGCGCTGTCTGGGTATCGGTCTTGTTCAGGACCAGCTGAATATCACGCGATTGCTGATTGCTTTGGCCTGCCAGCACTTGGGTGGCCTGCTGCAATTGCTGCTGCAAGGTTTTATCCAGAATCTCCAGACTGGTATCCGGGCCCAGCTCCAGGGTCTGGATCTGGCCTTGCTCAGTCAGCACGCTCAAGATGGCCTGGGCGGGGCGTTCGTTGGTGGCGGCGGTTGCTTGCACGCCCAGAACGGCACCTCGTACCAGACGACCCTGCGAACTGGCGCTGACTTGCTGGCCGCGCAGGGCCTGCGCCAGGGTAGCGGGCGAGCGCAGGTCTTTGGCCGAGAAGGGCAGGCTGTCAAAGCTTTCTTTCAGCGGGGCCAAACCGGATAGCGTCAGGGATTCGATGCGGTTCTTGCCGTCGACAGCCATCAGGGTTTTCAGAATGTCATCGACCTGGGTCAGGGGGACACGCAACTGGGCAGTGCCCGCGTCGGAAATGGGGATTTGTCGCTCGATCTCGGCCATACCGGCGCTGGATAAGGTAATGGACTCGATCTGCTGGGCCCAGGCGGTACTGGCTGCCGAGCCCATCCAGACCAGGAGCAGGGCGCCGGTCAAAGAGCGCAGTCGAGGTGTACGCGCAGCGTGGGGCACAAAGTGGTTCATAGCGCTTCCTTATTCATCCGTAAGCGAAACAAAGGTGTGAAGCGCATTATGCCTAGCCTTGCTGGGCTCTGTCTGTCATTCGGGTAACAAAAAAATGCCATGATCCCGCTTTGCTCCCCCTGGAGCAAAAAATGCTTACGTCATCAAAAGCACGCAAGGCTCTGCTAGGATTTGGGCAGCGTGGCCTGTGCAGGCGCGCGTTTATTAACCCGGTGAAGGATCAATATGATGTGGACGTCGTGGGGCAATGCCTGGGCGGGAATGGGGCTTGCTCTGGTTTTGGCGGTTTGTTTTTTCTGGCCTGCCCGACGCTTGTCCTGGAGCTTGCCCATAGAACTGGAGCCTGAACTGGCCGGGCGTTCGTCGCGTGTCCATCGTCAATGGGGATGGGTATGCCAGAGTCTGGCCCTGGTTCTGATGCTCTGGGCCGGTTGGCGCTGGCAACTGACACCAGCGGCAGCGGCGGCTTGCGTGTTGATCGCCGGGACGGCCTTGCTGGCCTGGATTGACGCGGAGACCGGCTATCTGCCCGATCGCCTGACTTTACCCTTGCTGTGGCTGGGTTTGCTGGTCAACCTGGATCACACCTTCAGCAGCCTGCCTTTGGCCGTGATTGGCGCAGCACTGGGTTACGGCCTGCTGTGGTTGTTGAATCATGTGTTCTTGTTGCTGACCGGGCGTGCGGGTATGGGCTATGGCGACTTCAAATTGCTGGCCGCGTTGGGAGCGTGGCTGGGAGCCGCCGCCTTGCCGGGGATTCTGTTGGCAGCCTCCCTGCTGGGTTTGCTGGCGGCTTTGGTCTTGCGCCTTGGCGGGCGTCTGCAAGTCGGGCAGGCGATTCATTTTGGCCCTTATCTGGTTCTGGGAGGCTGGGTCATGCTGTTTTCCCTGCCTCGCATTCTGTAAACAATGCCTCGGTTTTTCTACATTTTCGATCTTGTGCGAATGGCTTAATTCGACGCCGGGTGGTTTGGTCTTGGATAGGAGTCGTGGTAAAACGTCCGGGGCCCATCGGGCTGGCGGGAGTTCCGCCCGCGCTTGATGTGGGCATACAACGCGGTTCTATGGACATTATCCCGCTGACAAAGCAGGCGGGAACCTGGGGATGAAGGCATGATTATTGTTGTTGGCGCCGGTGTGGCGGGTTTAGCGGCGGCGCGTCGCCTGAGCATGCAAGGTCAGGAAGTGACATTAGTGGCTCCCCAGGAGCCCCAACCCTCGTTTGGCGAAACCTTGTCTGAACGTGGAGTCGTGGTGTTGACTAGTCTGGGCTGGGCAAGCTGCTTGAATGAGACGGTGGCCTTACGTTCACAAGGGCGTTTTTCGGTATGGGGTGGCTCAGGATTGCGCACCGTGCAGGATGAGGACGGGCAGGGCTATCTGCTGGACAAGGCCCGTCTGGAGCAGGCGCTGTTTGAGCGCGTACAAAAAGAAGCGAAGGTCAGTATCCGTCAAACGCGCGTCCTGGGTCTGGAGCATCAGGCTGAGGGTGTGATTGCCAGGCTGGCAGACGGTAGCAGCCTGGAGGCCGCTGCCTTGATCGATTGCACGGGTCGTGCCGCCCTGTCCGCCGGAGCGGCCGCCGAACGTCATCGTCTGGACAGGCTGGTTGCTGCCTGGCACATCTTTGACTTGCCCGAAGGGTCCGAGCCATTGGCCGCTTCGCTGGTGGAAGCCGTCGAATTGGGTTGGTGGTATTTGTCCCCCATGCCTGGCCATCGTTTGATGGTGGCCTTGTTCTCGGACTCCGATCTTTTGCCCGATGGCTTGAGTCGTGATGGTTCGGTATGGGCCGGTTTGCTGAGCTGTGCCGACGCGGCACGGGTGCGTATGGAAAGCCTGGGTCTGGATAGCCAGATGGCGGATCACACTCCTAAAGTCAGCGCTGCCGCCAGCTGTACGGTGTCTTACTTCGTGGAAGGCCGCATCTTGCGTGCCGGTGATGCAGGCGCGGCCATGGACCCTTTGGCTGCCAATGGTTTGGCAACGGCCTTGTGGAGCGGATCACAATCGGCACAAGCTGCTGTGGCCCTGACGCAAGGCAATCCGGAGCCGGCACGTGCTTATGAGAAAGACTATTTGCTGGGCTTGGTGCGTCATCTGAATTCGCAGCACGCTTTGTATGGCATGGAGCAACGCTACGCGGCGCAGCCTTTCTGGCAACGCCGTCATCGCGCATTGGAATGATGCCCAAGAGGGCGGGATAGCTGAATAGCTTGCTATAACACCGTCAGAGTTAAAAAAGAGCCGAAACAGCATGAGCCTTGTTTCGGCTTTTTTGTGGCTGGCAGTTATTCAGTACATCTGGAATTGATTCTGGGCGCTTCTGGCCGCATCCTGACAGAAGCTCTGCCTGTTGGCGGTTGATGTGCCCAGCAGAGGGATTAGGCGCATTGAGGTGATCCCCGCAGGATCTGCATGCCAATCATTTTCGCCTTCAAGCAAGGCCCTTAAACACTGTGTTTTCTGAAGACGAAAAACAAAAAGCCGATCATTTTGCAATGATCGGCTTTTTGAGGAATTTGTGGTGCCCAGGAGAGGACTCGAACCTCCACACCCGAAGGCACATGGACCTGAACCATGCGCGTCTACCAATTCCGCCACCTGGGCTTTGATTCAGGCTGCTGCCCGTCTCAAGCATTAAATTATAGGACGAAATTCCAAAGTAAAGCAAGCGTTTTTAGCTCGATAAATTTAATTCCAATTTCTAGTTGATTGGCATTCTCATTATCATTATAGTGTGTCGTGTGATATAGCATAAGAGTATGAACATGAAATTCAATACATTGGATGTCGAGCGCATGCTGCTGGATATGGGCCAGGGCCGAAAGTACTCCGCTCGGGCCATGCAGCTCATGCTGATGGTTCTGCTCAAAGAGGGCAGTACTCACGGTTACCAGTTGATTCGCCGCTTTGCGCAGCTTAGCCAGAACAGCTATGTGCCCAGCGCAGGCGCGGTGTATCCCGCCCTGGCGTATTGCGCCACGCAAGGCTGGGTGCTGATCGAAGAAGAAGGTCGTCGCAAGATGTATAGCCTGACCAAGGAAGGTCAAACGTATCTGGAAGAGCAAAAGGAAAAGTGCGATTACCTGATGCAATCCCTGACCTATCGCGGACGCAAGCTGGTTTGGATACGGCAAATGCTGGCCGAGCACAACAGCGACGAGGATTTGAAGGCCGCACAGGAGCAAACAGGCTGGTTGCCAGAATTTGTCCAGGTACGCCACAGCCTGAAGCAGGCCATGTTTGAACAATCAACAGCCAGTCTGGAACGACAGGCTGAGGTGGTGGCCGTTCTGGAAAAAGCCATCGCCGAAATACGGAACTTGCCCAAGGAGTCTTAAGAATGCAGTCCGAACAATTAACGCAGAAAGTTGCTCATACCTTGAAGTTGCGTTTGCTGACCGTTAAGAAGCGACGCGAACTGGGGCCTGATATGGTGCGCATCACCCTGGAAGGCTCGGATCTGGAAGGTTTTTATACCCCCGGCTTTGACGATCACGTCAAACTGATTTTCCCGGACCCGATCACCAAAGAACTGCGGCTGCCCCAAATGGGCGATCGTGGCATGGTCTTTGCCGCCGGACAGGAAAAGCCCCCCATCCGCGACTACACCCCTCGAGAGTTCCGTGAACAGGAACTTGAGATGGATATTGATTTTGTGGTCCACGGTGAAGGCCCGGCATGCCGGTGGGCCATGCACGCCAAAGAGGGCGACAAGCTGGGCGTGGCCGGTCCGCGCGGCTCCTTTCTGGTCAGCAAGGATCTGGATTGGCAAATCCTGATTGGCGATGAAACCGCTGTGCCGGCCATGGCGCGACGAGTGAAAGAACTGCCTTCCAATGTGAAGGTGCAGGTGTACGTGCTGGCACGCAATCTGCTGACCGTGGGGGCGATGGAAGCGCCGGATCACGTCACCGTGAACTGGATTCCTTCGCTGGCGGGTCTGAATGGCATTCTGGATGCACTGCGTGCCGCACCCGAGTTGAGCGGTACCGGCTATGTATGGGTTGCCGCAGAGTATTCCATTGCTCAAAGCCTGCGCGAGTACTGGGTGCAAGAACGCGGTCTGGATAAAGGCGCGATTCGGGCCAGCAGCTACTGGCGTCAAGGCGATCAGGGCGAGGATGCCCCACTTCTGGACTAAGCGGCTTTTTGCTGAGGGTAGGGCTGGGCGCGCAAGCGTCCGCCTACTTTCAGGACGGGCTGCAAATCCGTATCCAGCACAGTATCGGGATGAGCCAGACGGTGTTCGTCAATCAGGCGGGCAATGGCATCCATGTTCAGCAACAAGGTGCTGTCAATATCGTGCTGGAAGCGGGCCCAATAGCCACCGCGACAACTGGAACCCAGCCAGCGCGGCTCGTAATGCCCGACTGTATCCGCATGCGATTCGCACACAACGGCCAGCCGGGAACAACCGGGGCGCAGGACAATGCGGTAGCTGTGCTGTTCTAAAGTCAGGTGATAACAAAACGGTGCAGACATGAAACACTCCTGTTTAGCTCTTGGAAGGGAGTTCCGGGTGAGCAAGTTGGATTAAAAGACCCTTTGCCTGACGCCAGTCAGACATAAAAAAACCCGCTGGCAGCGGGTTCGTATCTTGATGATCCCATTGATTGCCAGATGGCCATATCTTGAATCCACCTTGTGCGGGTACACAGGTTGGCATGGGTTGCCCCAACTCTTGATATAGCACTAAGCATAAAAGCGTTTCTTATGAAGTGCAAGGGCCGTGCTTATTTCTGTTGGGTATGAGAAATACAGAAATAGTTTGCACTATTTAAAATTCGTGCTATAGTTCTCTTCTGTCTTGCAGCGATGGGTTGAAAAACAAATCCAGCAGTCAGAGCCCAGGTGGCGGAATTGGTAGACGCGCATGGTTCAGGTCCATGTGCCTTCGGGTGTGGAGGTTCGAGTCCTCTCCTGGGCACCAAAATTCCTCAAAAAGCCGATCATCGCAAGATGGTCGGCTTTTTGTTTTATGCATTCGGAAAACAAGGGCTTTGAACCTTGTTTTAGGGCGAGCAAAGTCGCTTATATAGGTCTGACGGCGGCTGTATGCACAACCGTGATCCGCATCAGAAAGAGGTGCCTTCAATCACCCGATCAAAGAAATCCTCTGGGCCCATTTGCCCGCCTTTGAGCACCAGCTGCAGCCCATCAATCTCATCGTCCCCATGGCAGAGGCAGGCGGCAACGCCTGGGCAGACTAAACCCAGATAACTCAGACCCCAAATACCCAATGCCTGGGTGCTCAAGCTGGATGTATCTCCGCCAGCAATGCAAAGACGAGACAACCGTTGCTCTAGTCGTAGTTGTTTGACCAGATGACGTAAAAACTGCGCACTATCTTCCGCGACTCGCTGTGCAGGCAGGGCGGGGCGGGATCGGTCCTGATTAGCTGGCTTTGTTCGCAGCAAGGTATGGCGCCCTTTGCGCATATTGTCGATAACGATTGCGTGCAGTTCTGCCGCATAGCTTGGGCTGTGATGCAGTTCGCAGGGGTCAAGCTCAAAGGTGTCTGCCTGTTGGCAATGGTCGACTTGTCGGGCAGTAACGGGCGATTGACTTCCCACCAACATCAACACAGGCTGCGCACTCCTTGGCAGCCCAGCAGCAACTTGGCCGGAAGTTTTGTGCCGTTGACTTAGGTAAGCCTGTGCCACGCTGCTGGAACCCACCGTTAATACTGTCCCATGTCGACTCAGTTCGTTCAACAGCTCACCGGCATATTCAATATCCTGCTCACATGCAATATCCAGTAGGGGATGGAGGTGCCCGTGATCTCTGGCTTGCTCTTGCCATTGCAGGCTTTGTTTGTCCGCTTTGTAGTCCGGTTTCCGATACTCGATCCATGGCAAAGAGGACACGTTTCTTAATCCCTGTGCTTGCAGATGAAGCTGTAAATCTGCTTCGTGCATGGGCGTGACGGGGTGTGATCCCATCGTAGGGTGTCGATCAATCCGGTAGACCTGCCCGTCTTGCCCGGCCTGGGCAAACAGGGTGGCAAAGACGCAGTACCGTCCCAGGTTTACTTGTCCGCCCAGCACAGGACTGACAGCGACCTGAGCCAGTGGGCGCAGGCATTCCAGAGCAAGGGCAATATTGCCGATTTCAGGGCTGCTGTCGAAGGTTGAGCAAATCTTGTAATGCAATAGCTTGGGCTGCAAGGAGGCCAGGAAAGGAGTGACCGCCTTCAAGGTGCTGCGGATGTGTTTGCAATCCAGTGAGCGTGTCGCCCCCGCCAGCCCTATGGCTTCCATACCGCGCAGCTTCTTCAAATGCTGGGGGCCGGGAGCTTGTAAAAGCAAAATGGCGGTGACGCCGCCCTGGCTTAGGGTTGCCAAGGTGTCACTGGCTCCGGTGAAGTCGTCGCCATACCAGACATATTCGGGGCGTAATACAGTCATCAGATCTTTCCGGTCAGGCCATTTTCGGGCCAAAAAACGCCAGGGCCTGGGCCAGCTCGTCGCATGTTTTGGCTTGTTCGTGCACGCTGATTCCTTGGTCTGCTGCTTGCCAGGCCTGTTGCAGACTGAGCACTCCTGCATGCGCTCCGGCCGGGTGAGCCAGAATGCCGCCACCTGCCATGAACAGCACATCGGTACTGTTTGCAGCCTGCCAAGTTGCTTCCACGGTTCCCGCCCATTGTCCGGAAGACACCACGGGAAGGACACGATCATCGTGCTGGTCGTCCAGACGATGCAGACAATGCCCAATGGCTTCCCGCACTTCCTGATCGGCTTGTGCAAATTTCCCCTGCAGTCCGTGTACGTGAATATGGTCTGCCCCGGCCAGACGCCACAGGGTTTGATAGGCACTGACCGAAATTCCCAGCAAGGGGTGGCGCGACAAGGCTCCGTAGCCATTGCGATGTGCATGCAAGGCCAGACCGGTGTGACGGCGCAGAGTTTGCAGCGCGGAATAGCCTACCCAGTTCTGGCTGACCATGACGCAACTGCCTCCTTCGCGCTCGACCAGATCTGCGTGGCGTTTCATGGCATCGGTTTCGTCCGTAATGTTGAAAGCAAACATCACATGCTTGCCGCTGCGCTCTTCATGAGCGCGTATCACTTCCATGACAGCAGGGATGCGCTCATGCAAAGGCGAGTGGGCCGGGTCGGCGCAGACCTCATCATCCTTGATGAAGTCCACCCCGGCATCGCACAAGGTTTGCACCAGTTGCACCACATCCTCAGTGCGCAACCCCACGCTGGGTTTGATGATGGTGCCGACCATGGCGTTGCGTACTACACCAGTACGTGAGCGGGTTCCGGCAATACCGAATGTGGGCATGTCGAACTGGCGCCGGTATGAGGCCGGCAACTCCAGCGACTCCAGCCGCAGACCTGTTACCTCACCCAGATCAAACAGATTGCCTGTGACGCAGGCCGCCAACGTAGGCAGGTTGGCACCGATATTAGCGATAGGAAACCGTATGTCGACCAAGGCTCGCTGATAGGGTCCAGAGGTGCCCCTTCGTTCCAGCAAGGCATTGGACAAGCTGGGCCGCGCGACGCTTTCCAGGCTCTGCACGCGTTCTACTGTGGCTCGTGCACGCATGCGCAGTTCTTCGGTTTCTCCTGCAACACGGGTAAATGTGCCGCAGGACTGTTCACCAGCGATTACCTCGGCAACCTGCTCGGGCGGCAGGGGAGTTTCGATCAGGTAACGGGCCAGAAAAGTGTCAGTGCTCATGCTGTCTACGACCTATAGCGTGCTCAGATCAGGGAAGGGGCGTACCGGGTCCTGGCCGTTCCAGTTCTCGGAGGCTGCGCGGATCATGGAGAACATCTTGCCTTTGGGGCCCGCCACCTCGGATAGCTCAATGACGGCACCGGGATGAAACTCGGTATCGAAGTAGCAAAAACGACCGCGCTCGCCAACTTCTCCGCTCATGACGACGTTCAAGCCATGGTCCAGTGCGCGTTGCAGGTCGGCATCGTAGTTTTCTGTCCAGTAGGCCACGTGTTGCAAGCCCAGTTGACCTGCTTGCAGAAAGTCCCGGTACATCGAGGGCACATCGTTGCGGCATTGAATCAGTTCTACTTGCACAAAACCGGAATTGGCCAGGGCGACCGAGTTGTGCGGCTCGTAGGATTCGCCTCGGTACTGGTAATTCTTGATGCCGACTTTGGGGTTGTAGTACCAGGGGCCTACACCCAGTTGGCGACTCCAGTAGTCCATGGCGGCTTCGATATCCCGCACCACATAGCCAAGCTGGCGGATTTCACCAAATAAGGTACTCATACACAATTCCTGAAGGGGTAAATCAGCTGAGCGAAGGCGCAGCCTGTCCCGCGGCAGGCACGGGGCGCTGCCGTCGGAGGGTTATCAATAGGGAGAGAGGCCGGGCTTGTTTGCCCGGCTAAGCGTTATTGGCCAGCGCCCTGGACGATTTCGTCAGGAATAGGCACACCGGCATATTTCAGGTGGATCTCATTGAGCTTGCCGTTTTGCAGATTGGTCTTGATCCATTCATCCACCCAGCCTTTCAGTTCAGGCTCGTTCTGGCGCATGGCAATGCCCAGCTTGTAGGACTCGATCACGAACTTGACCTCGAAGGGGCGCGAGGGATTGCGGTCGGCAATGGCTTTGATAATGGGTGGCGTGATTGCCACAATGTCGGTCTGACCGCTGGCAGCGGCGGTAATCGAGGCAGCTTCATCATCAAAGCGCACCAGATTGGCTTGTGGTGCCCGCTCACTGATGAGCTTGTCCTGGGGGCCGCCACGGGTCACGGCGACACGCTTGCCCGCCAGATCTTCCATGCCTTTAATGTCCACATCTTTGGGAGCCCCAACGGCCGCCTGAATGGCACCGTAGGGAATGGAAAAGTCGACCGCCTTGGCGCGTTCGGGCGTAATCGACAGTGAAGAGATAATCAAATCGGCCTTGTTGGACAGCAGATTGGGAATGCGGGCGGAGTTGGTGGTCTGCACGATTTCCAGCTCGACGCCCAGATCCTGGGCCAGCAAACGGGCGGCTTCTACGTCCGAGCCTACCGCCTGCATTTTGTCGTCGATATAGCCATAAAAGGGGGCGCCCAGGTCGATACCGACGCGGATTTTCTTGGCGGCCTTGATGTCGTCCAGCGCATTGGCGCTGGCAGCGGCGGACAAGCCGGTCAGGCCCAGGGCCAGAATGGTGGCACGCAGTAGGGTCGAGAGTGTCATGGTGCAGTCTCCGTCAGGATATTGTTATGGTGCTAGGGAAGAATCTTTACAGACCGTGAGCCAGAAAGGCTTGCAGCTCCGGGGTTTGAGGATTGCGCAGCATGTCGCCGGGGCCGGTCTCCCAGACGCGCCCCTGATGCATGAAAATCACCACATCGGCCACGCGGGCTGCAAACTCCATTTCGTGGGTGACCAGAACCATGGTCATGCCATCGGCAGCCAGGCTTTCAATGACGCGTAAAACCTCGCCGGTCAGTTGCGGGTCCAGCGCTGAGGTCACCTCGTCAAACAGCATGACTTTGGGTTCCATGGCCAAGGAACGGGCGATGGCAACGCGTTGTTGCTGACCACCTGATAACTGTTCCGGATAGGCCTGGGCTTTGTCGGACAGCCCCACTTGCTCCAGGGTGCGGCGGCAGATGGCACGAGCCTCTTCGCGGCTGCGCCCACGCACGACTTGCGGAGCCAGCATGATGTTGCGTTCTACGGTTAAATGCGGGAACAGGTTATAGCTCTGGAACACGATGCCCACATCGGTCCGCAGCGAGCGCAGGCACACATCCGGGTCGTGGACCTGATGGCCGCAGACTTCGATCTGGCCACGATCAATGATTTCCAGTCGGTCTATGCAGCGCAGGGCTGTACTTTTTCCTGACCCGCTACGTCCGATAATGGCCGTGACCTGACCTTTGGGAATGGCAAAGGACACACCGTTCAGGACGGCATTGCTGCCAAAACTTTTGTAGACGTCTTTGAGTTCAACAACGATAGACATAAAAACTCCTTGGCGATCCGAACTTATTTCTGCACCGGACGATGGGCAAAATGCAGGCGCATCTCCAGGCGGCGGCTCCAGGCCGACAAGGGATAGCACAGGGCGAAATACAGGGCTGCAATCAGCACGTAGATCAGGAAGGGCTGGAAGATCGAGTTATTGATCAACTGGCCGGCTCGCACCAGTTCCACAAATCCCACAATGGACGCCAGCGAGGTGTTCTTGATGATTTGCACCATGAACCCCACAGTGGGCGGTGTGGCAATGCGCACAGCCTGGGGCAGAATCACCAGAGACAGCCTTTGCCAGCGAGACAGGGCCAGGCATTCAGCCGCTTCCCATTGGGTTCGGGCCACGGACTGGATACTGCCGCGCCAGATTTCACCCAGGTAAGCACTGACGTAAATCGTCATGGACAGCC